>Ga0123336_10000132_pt1 | contig 74740 bp, 70 predicted proteins | sample SSSSmetaG_FD_96466 | JGI IMG/M metagenome (GOLD analysis project Ga0123336, IMG submission 96466) | Glacier valley bacterial and archeal communities from Borup Fiord, Nunavut, Canada, to study Microbial Dark Matter (Phase II) - ​SSSS metaG | ecosystem: Environmental > Aquatic > Freshwater > Ice...
GTCAGGAATACAATATATGGTTATTCGTTATGGGAATTCGAGGTTTACGGTCAAACAACACCTCCAATTGCAAAGGTAGTAACACCTTCAATAACCCCTGCAACAGGTACATACACATCGGCACAGACAGTGACAATAACTGACGGAACTGCAGGAGCAACAATAAGGTATACAACAGACGGTTCAACTCCTACAGCTACTACAGGGACAGTATATACAGCAGCGTTCACTGTATCAGCTTCAGCAACAGTAAAAGCTATAGCATATGCTTCAGGTATGACTAATTCGGATGTGGCAACTTCTACTATTACAATTAATATTGCAAAGGTAGTAACACCTTCGATAACCCCTGCAACAGGTACATACACATCGGCACAGACAGTGACAATAACTGACGGAACTGCAGGAGCAGCAATAAGGTATACAACAGACGGTTCAACTCCTACAGCTACTACCGGGACAGTATACTCAGCAGCGTTCACCATATCAGCTACAGCAACAGTAAAAGCTATAGCATATGCATCAGGTATGACTAATTCGGATGTGGCAACTTCTACTATTAGCATAAGTACAGCACCTATAAATCTTGCATTGAATAAGCTGGGAACTGCATCATCAGGTACTCCAGGCGCAGCGTTTGACGGCAATATAGGAACACGCTGGGAGTCAAATAGCAGTGATCCGCAGTGGATTTATGTAGACCTCGGTGCAAATAATACTGTAAGCAGTGTTAAGCTCAATTGGGAAACAGCAAGCGGAAAAACCTATAAGATACAGGTTTCCACTGATACTGTTACGTGGACAGATGTTTATACCCAACCAAACGGAGCAGGGGGAATAGAGAATCTTGCATTTACTCCTGTAACAGCAAGATATGTAAGAATGTATGGTACGGTCAGGAATACGGCATGGGGTTACTCACTATGGGAATTTGAGGTTTACGGTCAAACAACACCTCAGTCGCAAGTAGCAACACCTACCTTTACGCCTGGGTCCGGAACATATACATCGACGCAAAATGTAACGATTGCATGTGCAACAGCAGGTGCAACCATTAAATATACGACAGATGGTACAACACCAACAGCAGCATCTGCAACATACACAGCAGCAATAAATGTTGTGGCAACAACTACTGTAAAGGTTATGGCTACAAAGTCAGGCATGACTGACTCAGCAGTGACATCTGCAACATATACAATTAATGTACCTACTCAAGTAGCAACACCTACATTTACGCCTGCTGCTGGAACATATGCATCGACGCAAAGTGTAACGATTGCATGTGCAACAGCAGGTGCAACCATTAAATATACAACAGACGGTACAACACCAACAGCAGCATCTGCAACATACACAGCAGCAATAAATGTTGCAGCAACAACTACAGTAAAGGTTATCGCGACTAAGTCAGGCATGACTGATTCAACAGTGGCAACTGCATTATACACAATTAGTACATCTACACAAGTAGCAATACCTACCTTTACGCCTCCTGCTGGAACATATTCATCGGCAAAAAATGTAACAATTTCATGTTCAACAGCAGGTGCAACCATTAAATATACAACAGATGGTACAACACCGACGGCAGCATCTGCAACATATACAGCAGCAATAAATGTTGCAGCAACAACTACTATTAAAGCTTATGCAATCAAAGCAGGAATGAGTGATTCTTCTGTTGCAGTTAGAACATATACAATTTATCTTTCTCAGGACAATCAATGGAACTTGGTTTGGAATGATGAGTTTGATGGTACAGCAGTAGATACAACAAAATGGAGATTAGAAGACAAAGGTGACGGTTTTGGAAATCAGGAAGAACAATACTACAAACCGGATAATGCCGTGATCGAAAACGGTAACCTTGTAATAAAGGCAAAGAAGGAAACCTATGGAGGCCGTAATTACACCTCTGCAAAACTTTTCTCTAAAGCAGATTGGAAATATGGTAAGTTTGAGGCGGAAATTCTGCTTCCTGTAGGACAAGGCTTTTGGCCTGCATTCTGGATGATGCCGGCAAATGATGTATATGGTGGTTGGGCTGCATCTGGAGAGCTAGATATTATGGAGGCTAGAGGCAGATTGCCTGGTAGTGTTGCAGGAACACTTCATTATGGCGCATCATGGCCTAGCAATAAATATACAGGTAGTGATTATTTCTTCCCACAAGGCCAGTCAATTGCCCAATATCATACCTATACAGCAGAATGGGAACCAGGAGAAATAAGATGGTATGTGGATGGAATCCTATATCAGACTCAAAATAACTGGAGCACCAAAGGTGCGAGTGGTGAAGAAAAGTATGCATTCCCTGCTCCTTTTGACCAAAAATTTTATCTTATGCTGAATCTAGCTATTGGTGGTGCTTTTGATGGTGGCTTGAGTCCAGCCGATTCTATGTTTCCTACAGAAATGAAAGTAAATTATGTAAGAGTCTATGAGTTGACAGGAAGACCTTACATGACTCCTGTGGAAGCATACATTGAGAAAGAGCCACTACCTACTGGTGCAAGACAACCTGATGCAACAGGAAATCTTGTAAAGGATAATAATTATGAGCAAGGAATAAAAAACAACGCAGAAGGTGTAGATACTGAATTCGGAGAAGTATGGAATTTTATTCATAATGCTCAGTTTGGTGGTGCTGCTACTGCAACTGTAGAGAAAATTGGAGAAACCAATTTTGCAAAAATTAATGTAACAAATGTTGGATCTCAACCATATTCAGTACAGTTTGAGCAGCAAACTACACTAGGTAAGGGTAGATGGTATAAGTATTCATTTGATGCAAAAGCTGATAAAAATCGTACTTTAGGTACAAAATTAAGTGGAGGACCAACAGCAGGTTGGGCAGCATATTCGGATGCATATACTGAGTATCTTACAACCGATCTCAAGCATTTTGAACATGAATTCCAAATGGCTAATACTTCTGACGTATTATCACGAATTGAAATAAACTGTGCAACTAGTACAGGAACTTTATGGATAGGAAATGTAAGAATTGAAGAGATTGATAAGCCTTCAATGGACTATAGTGTTTCAAAAGCACCATTACCTATAAGTGAAAACAACATATACAATGGAGCCTTCGATAAATATACTATTGACAGGATGGCTTACTGGAATGTGACTAATACAGGAACGGCAACTGCCACTGTCAGTGTTCCTGAAGCCACAAGAGAACTTACAGCCAGCATAACAAATGGTGGAACTACTTCTGATTCAGTTACTGCTAACCAAAAGGGCATACAGCTTATTGCAACTTATGGTTATAAGGTTACATTTAAGGCTAGATCTGATGCCGGAAGAAATATTAGAGTAAAGGTTGCAAGTAAGGATGGAAGTACAAGTTACATGGCAGAGCAGCAAATAGCACTGACAACAACAATGCAGGAGTATCAATTACTATTTACAATGGGTGCTTTAGCTGATATGCAAGCACAGTTGATATTTATGATGGGTGGGAACAATGCAGACGTTTTCATCGATGATGTTTCGTTGATTACTACTACCAAGGATTATACAGGTGTTGATTTGTATCCAGTAAAGAATGGTGATTTTGCACTTGGACTTACAAAATGGGAACCATTCACACAAGGGGGAGCAGCAACCTACTCAGCAAATACTGGAGAAGCTGCAGTTTCTATAACAAATCTAGGAACTGAAAGCTGGAATGTTATGTTGAATCAGGGCGGTTTGTCATTTAAAAAAGGAATGGAATATGAATTTTCCTTTGATGCAAGAGCTTCTGTAGCACGTGATATTGAAGCGTGTTTTGAAAACGCAGCTTATGTAAGAAATTTTCAGACGGGATCAATTGATCTGACAACAGGAACAAAACATTTTGCGTATACATTCAAAATGGCAGCTGATGATACTTTAGCACTAAAGTTTATATTGGGAAAAACAGCTAAAGCTGCAAATGGAATCGTATATATTGACAATGTAGTTTTACAAGTAAAGGATGCCCCAGTAAAGAAGTCACCAATGCTTGCGGCTGATACTACTGCGAATAAGGTAGGTCAGACAGCAGAAATAATATTTGGTGATGATGCTGCCTGGAGAGCAGCGATTAGTACTATTAAGGTAAATGGTACTGCATTGACTACAGGTTATTCCATGCAAGCAGGTAAGCTAACTATAGCTGCTGGAAATTTCACAACGGATGATAATTATTTAATTTCAATTGAAGCAAATGGTTATATTGTGGCAAGCGTGGAACAAAAAATGCTACCGAATGATGGAAACCAGATTCTTAACGGAAACATGTCCAAAGCAAATGCTGGTTGGGCCTTCTGGAATAATGCTCCTGACTGGTCTAGCTATAAAATTGAAAATGGTGTTGCTGCGGTAAAGATTAACTATCACGGAGCCAAAGATAACGAATGGAGTGTGCCATTCAGTTGGTCAACACAGTTTGCACAAAGTGGAATAGTACTTGAGGCTGGGAAAACCTATGAACTGAGCTTTAAAGCATGGTCTGATGTAAATCGACCAATACTAGTTGAGTTAAGCGGCTATAATAATGGGCAGCAGATTAGTTTTAATATAACTGGAGATCAGTCTGCAGTTTATAAAAAGACTATTACTGTTTCAACAAATGTTACAATGTCAGTTACTTATCTTCTCGGTTATATTGAAAATGGTACTAATATAACTCCAGCTGGTGAACATACAGTTTATATTGATGATGTAGCAATCAGAGAAGCAGTAGCAGGTCCAATACTTACAGCTGACAAAGTTGCTAATCGGGTTGGACAGAATATTGATATCACATTTGCAGACAATGTAGCATGGAGAAATGCAATCACTTCTGTAAAAGTAGATGGAATTGCTTTAGGTGCAGGTAAGTACAGTATTACAGCAGGAAAAATTTCAATAAATTCAAGTGTATTTACTACAAGCAAGATGTGTGTAATTTTAGTGGAGGCTACTGGCTATGGAGCAAATGATGTAGCACAGAATATAGTAGCGAGTGATGGCAATGTGGTAAAAAATGGAGGCATGACATCAAGCGATATATGGAAATTCTGGAACAATACAGCAGATTGGTCTAGCTACATTATTCAAAATGGTGTTGCTGCAGTAAAAATTAACTATCATGGTGCCACAGATAATGAGTGGCTTGTACCGTTTAGTTGGTCAACACAGTTTTCACAAGCAGGAATATTACTTGAAGCTGGGAAAACCTATGAACTTAGCTTTAAAGCCTGGTCATCAGCAAATCGTCCTATACAGGTAGAGTTAAATGGATATAACGGTAATGAGAAAGTTAATTTCGATATAACTAATAACCAAACATCTGTATACACAAAGAGTATGACTATATCACAAGATACAGCATTTTCACTTATATACTTATTAGGGAATGTTATAAATGGAAGCATTATAACTCCAGCTGGTGAACATACTGTTTATATTGATGATGTAGTAATTAGGGAAGTGTAGAAATGCGCTTATATTGATTTGGGAATCACGTATGTTTTTCGTTAAAGTTTCACATCAGTTACTGTAAGTCAAATATGAGATTGCGCTAAATATTTTAGTGCAATCTCTTTTTGTCTGTAATTATTGTAACAGGACTTAGACAGTTATTTTTAATAAATGGTAATGAATTAGTCTCAAACCCAAATGATAATATTTGTACCAAAAGACAATATTTAAAAGGATGACTTTCTAAAGTTTAATTCAGTATAAAATGTGTATCCTTTTTGATATAATACTTGTGAAATAATATAAAAATGGAGGAAATATTATGAATGAAATCATGAAGACTTTAATAGCACAAGAAGAAGAACTTCAATTTACCTCATTTAAAAACGAAGATGCACTAGAATTAGGACTTATTATCTGTGAAATCGCAAAAAACGAATTAGGAAAAGGAATTTCAGTACATATAGAAAATGATGAGCACCCTTTGTTTACTCATTACATGGAAGGCACATCCAAAGAAAACACTTATTGGTTATTTGCTAAAAAAAATGTAGTCAATCATTTTGGAAATAGTTCACTGTATGTTGGAGAAATGTTCAAAGATATGGGAACTACGTTTAAAGATGGTGCAAACTTGCCATTATCGGAGTATCAAGGCGAAGGTGGATCATTTCCTCTAAAGTTACGTGGGCAAGGCAAAATAGGAACAGTTACAGTTTCTGGTCTCACTGGAGAAGAAGATCATGCTCTTGCATGTGAGGGTATTAGAAGATTTTTGTCTAAATAAAAGCATTCAAAAAACTCTACAAATATAAGGGGCCATTGCAGTTCCATTTTTAGGAGACAATAGCCCCTTCAATTAATGCAATTATTTCTAAGACATTGTTTTGCACTGTTCAATCACTTTCCTTGATTAGTTTAGTTTCCATTTTCAACATCACTAATACTCATTTGTCTAGTATGAGCGGTATGGTTCCATTCTTTATTATTCTTTTCTAAAAACCCTTGAATAGTAATTGGTACCCAGGTGAGACAGTAAAAAGGGTAAATTACAAAGCCTAAAAGAACCTTTAAGCTAAATTTCTTTTCTGCCAGAATAATTAATGGACCATATAACATCTGAAATATACCCATCAGATACCATACCTGGACAGGAAAAACATATTGTATACTGAATAGAGGAAACTGTGGATATACACTTTGAACCCACATAAGCATGGTCATAAGACCAAAAAACACAAATCTAATGGGCTGAAATAGGTATATTGCACAGTCTAGAGAAATTAGGTCCCCTTGTGAAAATGCCTGCTTAAACAAAGGACCAAGATACTTGCCTGCACATTCTGCATGACCTCGCATCCAGCGCTTACGCTGTATCCATGATTGTTTTAAAGTCAGTGGCTTTTCGTCGTATACTATTGCCTGATGTGCCCATGAAATCTTTATTCCGTTTAATGCCAGCTTCATTGTATATTCAAGATCCTCTGTTAAGCAAGTAGCACCCCATTTGAGTTCCTTTAAAATAGAGGTATCTATACAAAAGCCAGTACCACAAAGGCTACAGCTCAGATTAAGATAGTACCTAGGTAGCTGAAATATGCGGTTTGATAGCCAAAAGGCAATTGAATAAGAACACGTTATCCAGCTGTCATAGGGATTTTTGCTATCAATATAGCCTTGCACAACCTTGTGCCCTTGGCATAGCTGCATATTCATCTCTAAGAGAAAATTAGGGGAAACTAGATTGTCAGCATCAAATATGGCAATTGCATCATAATGGCAATTCATTTTAAATATTTTATTGAACATCCATTCTAATGCATGGCCTTTTCCTTTTTGTGTATTATTTTCACGGATATGTACCTTTGCACCAAGAGATTGGGCTATTTCGGCGGTGTTGTCAGTACAGTTATCGGCAATTACAAAGACATCATACAATTCATTGGGGTAGCTTAGCTTGAAAAGGCTGTCTATAATATGACTAATGACTAATTCCTCATTATGAGCAGCAACAACCAGAGCAAAACTCTTCTCCGGAGCGATATCCTTAGCAACCTTCTCTTTTCTCTTTATCCATGCGAATATAGATATTCCAAAAAAATAACAGCCAGCAATGAAAATCACTACTTGAATAAGCTCACTTAAATAAAACACAACGTAATGAAAAATTGTAAACATGAAACCCTCCAGCTATTTTTTGTCTAATGACATAGAGTTTTGAAGTATAACTCTGTTTATCCTAAATAGTTTGTACTAAAAAAGTAAAAATATTTATTGTATTTTAAATTGACATAAATCTGATCTCTGAACTAAGTCAACATTATATGTTATAATGAAATTATTCCAGTCCTTGGAGGATTAATTTGAAATAATTCGCTAATTCTCATATACCAAGTATTGCAGTTCATGGAGGTTATAATGCAAAAGTCATATTACAATAATGCCATTGCAGGCAATTCATCAATGCTAGTTTGCTTGAGTGAAAAGGCCGAGCTACTAAGATTATTTTGGCCGAATATCGATTTTTCCCAGCAGTTTGACAAGCTGCTTTGTGGCATTTATATAAAAAATAAAAACGGAAGTACAGTGTGGTTGAATGACGAGCGTAACCAGCATTATCAAGAATATTTACAAGATACAAATATAGTAAAGAGTACAATAATAAACAAATTTGATGGATATAAAGTAATATTATATGACTTTGTTCACCCCCATAACGATGTGTTGGTTAGAAGGTTTGAAATACAAAACATACTACCTGAGCCGAGAGAACTAGGATTTGTTACATTCTCGGCGGCAACTAGCTCAGATCCTGATATTGCATGTTCATTGTTTGACTTCGCTAACGAAGCCTTGATTCATTATAGAAGTAATAATTATGTGTCTATCTCCTCAGATACTCCTACTATTGCGTTCCAAATAGGTAACAACGCAAATGCTGCTGCTGTTAGCACCTACCTTTTTGGTAAGGATGATATTGGTATGATGAAGGATGCAGCTGTGGCATGGGAACTTGGCAGTTTTGAAAAAAATGAGGCTAAATATTTTAATATTTATATAAGTGCTAGTAATACATTAAAAGGGTGCAAAAGTTTAATAAAAGAAGTAAAAAATATGGGCGCAACGCATATGTTTGATGAAACAAATCAATACTGGAAGGACTTTTTGAGCTATCTAAAACCAGTGAAATCTGGAATCGATATGTTAGATGATTTGTATAAAAGGTCTTTATTGGTTTTCAGGCTAATGTTCGATAAGAAGAGTGGCGGCTTGCTGGCTGCTCCTGAGGTTGATGAATATTTTACTAAGTGTGGAAGATATGCTTACTGCTGGGGAAGAGATGCTGCTTTTATAACGGGGGCACTAGATATAGCAGGACTAAATACAAGTGTTGATAAATTTTATAAATGGGCTGTTAATGTACAGGACGAAGATGGCAGCTGGCATCAGAGATACCATTTGGATGGAAACTTGGGGCCGTGCTGGGGGCTACAGGTTGACGAAACAGGATCTTTAATATGGGGTATGCTAAACCATTATAATTATGTCAAAGAGATAGATTTCCTTCAATCCGTTTGGAGTAGCGTGGAGGCTGGTGCAAATTTTTTAGTTGGTTTCATAGATGAAGCTACTGGCTTACCAAAGCCTAGTTTTGATTTGTGGGAGGAAAGATATGGGGAGCATGCGTATTCCTCTGCTGCGGTATTTGCAGGACTTCATTCGGCTTCGGAGATTGCGAGAATTCTAAGTAAAGCGGATGAGAGTAGCCAGAAGTGGGATGAGGCTGCAGATAAGATTAAGCAAGCGATTGTAAAATGCTTTTGGAAGGGAGACTTTAAACGCTTTATTAGAAGTGTCAGAGTAAAGCTGAATGGGTGGGGACAGGAAGTTTCTCAAGATACCACAATGATTGAAGTTAACCCAAAAGGGTACATGAGAGATGTGACATTGGAGGATTGGATAGTTGATGTAAGCTTGGTTGGGTTAAGTATCCCATTTGATGTTTTTGATGCCAATGATCCTATGATAAGTGATACTGTTTCACTAATTGAACAGGTATTAACCTCGTCTGGAATTGGGGGTATAAAGCGATATGAAAATGATACATATATTGGAGGGAATCCATGGATACTTACAACTTTATGGGTTGCTCTGTATCATGCCAAAATAGGAAATTATTCAAAAGCGAAGGAGTATTTATACTGGGCAGCTAATGGAAAAACGGAACTGGGCTTGCTACCGGAGCAACGTAATAGAGATACTGGCAAACCGGATTGGGTCATACCTCTCACCTGGTCCCATGCAATGTACGTTCATTTGTTGTCAGAGCTTATAAAGGCTGGAGTCCTTTGAGTTCAAAATTGTAGATATGCTTATATCGTGGCTAGTCGCAAGATTAAAAAATATACTGCTTGAAAAATATATAGATTCTGTTATGTGGAGTTGTTTTCGAATATCACTTCATTAAAAGGTAGGAGTTGATTGTTATAAAGCTTAAAACTGTTTTTAAATGTAATAGTTGTGGATATGAAGCCTCCAAATGGGTTGGGCGCTGCCCGGATTGTGACAACTGGAACACTTTGGAGGAGATAGCTATAGAAGCTAAGAAGAATAATAATAGAGCCTCCAGCGCCAGAATAGTTAAAAAATATGCTAGACTCACAGAGATTAAGGCTACTAACAGCGATAGGATAGAGACTGGAATAAATGAGTTTAATAGAGTTATGGGTGGAGGAATAGTGAGGGACTCCATAACTATAATTACTGCAAAGCCAGGTGCTGGTAAATCAACGTTACTATTACAGGTAGCAGCAGACGTTGCATCTAAGGGCTTAAAGGTGCTTTATGCCTCTGGTGAAGAAAGCGAGAGCCAGATAAAAAGTAGAGCTGATAGGCTTTTTGAAAAAATAGAAACCGGTGTTTGGGTTTATTCCGATAACAGCATGGACAATGTGCTTGAGGTTGTGGGACAGGTTGATCCGGATTTAGTAATTGTAGATAGCATACAAACCTTTGTTCTAGATAATTTTCCTGGCTCGAGAGCTGGTTCACCAACCCAAACTATGGAGTGCGCTAACGAATTACTCAAGCTTGCGAAGGATCCAACAAGGCCAAGAGCAGTGTTTTTGGTTGGACAGATGAACAAGAGTGAAGAAATTGCAGGATTGCGTGCGCTTGAACATCTTGTGGATGCAGTTTTGATATTGGATGGGGATAATGAAGAAGAGCTCCGTGGCCTTTCAGTTTCTAAAAATAGGTTTGGCAGTACTTGGGAGAGAGGCTATTTCTCTATGACTGAAGGTGGGCTTGTATCAATTGACAATCCATCTGAGTTTTTTATGACATATAGAGATAAAAATGAAAAGGTTTCTGGTTGTGCGCTAACAGTTGTAAAAGATGGTTCAAGGCCTATTATTGTTGAAATAGAAAGTTTGGTATCTAAAACCTTTACCCCATTTCCATCTAGAATAGGGGAATGCGTTCGCCGAGAGCAACTAAGTACTCTGATATCAATACTTGAACAGCGTGGAAAAATTTCTCTTTATGACAAGGATGTAGTTATAAAAACTTCTGGAGGCTTGAAGTTTAAGGAACCAGCAGTAAATTTATCAATCATTATGAGTATTGTTTCTTCTGTTTATGATAAAGAAATACCAAACGACACAGTTTTTATCTCAGATGTAGGTCTAACAGGTGAATTAAAAAAAGTTCCTTCGTTGGAACTGAGAATAAGAGAACTTGACCTGAGAGGGTTTAAAAGAGTTTATGTGGCGAAAAATGCTATAATGCGTTCTTTGAATATAAAAAATATTGAAGTAATAGAGCTCAAGTCGCTTCAAGATGTTATAAATCATGTTTTTAAATCAGTATCGAAATAAAACCTGATTTCGAAAAGAAAATTTTATGCCAATATAAGGATAATAGCATTGCAACTAGTATTGATTGTAACTACAAAGTTAAATTAATACCTTCAAAATAATATTAAGAATATCATTGACTCTCCTGTTAGGTCTGGGTTTATCATTCTAATTGAGGACCTCAAAATATGTGCACATAGGTGATTGATTATGTTTAAAATCGGAGACTTTGCAAGACTAAACAAAGTTACTGTCAAAACACTAAGGCACTATGATAGCCTTGGATTGCTTCAGCCAGAAAAAATCGACAACTTTACTGGTTATAGATATTATTCAGCAAGCCAAATGCCCAGATTGAATCGTATTCTTGCATTAAAAGATGTGTGCTTTTCTCTTGAAGAAATTGCTTTAATTCTAAATAAGAACCTGAATACAGAACAAATTCAGACGCTTTTGGAAATAAAGCACCAGGAAATAGCGCAAAGAATTGAGGCTGAGCAGGAAAGGCTGTCTCGTGTTAGGAATTTGTTAAAAACATATAAACAGGAGGCATATTTTATGAGTTATGATATTGTTTTAAAGGAAGTAGGAGCTATTCGAGTTGCTTCAATAAGGGGTATTATCCCAAACTATAGTGAGCAGGGGCAGCTATGGGAAGAACTTGGGGGGCACATTAAAAAGCATGGTGCAAAGATTGTTCCACCTTGTATGGTTATTTACCACGACTCAGAGTATAAAGAAGAATCGGTTGATGCCGAAATTATTGAACCTATTGTTGGTGAATTACCTGAAACTGACCGCATAAAGATTAAGGTTATGGAAGGTGTTAAGGAAATGGCCACAGTAGTCCATAAGGGCACATTTGAAACTTTGTATATGGCTTACAATGCTATATCAAAGTGGATTGAAGAAAATAGTTATGAAATTGTTGGCTCACAAAGGGAACTATATTTAAAAGGTGATTGGTTGACGGATGACCCAAATGAGTATATTACGGAAATCCAGTTTCCAGTAAAGAAAATAGCCAAATAGACGAAGCAAATCTATATTGACAAACTGGTAAAAATGTGTAAAAATAAATAAAAATGTGAGTACGTTTAAGCAATTATTGTGAGCAACGTAGAGAATACTGTCTTACACGAATGGAAAACCCTTCGGAGTCACTTATAGTGATTGTGATGGGTTTTTTCATCGTAATTAGTTATATGTTTTAAAGAAATAGGGAGGATTTGAAGTGATAAGCAATGAAGAAATAAGGACTAAACTTTTAGAAAAAGGCGCATCAATTCTTGAGAAGGAAGGGGTGTCAGCTATACTAGAGAGAGACTGGAAGGGCTTTGTTTCAATAACTGGTGGTTTAGAGTTGCTTCCATTAGTAAAACCACTTTGGGAAGAATTAAGAGAATATCATAGCAAGATAGCAAATGAATTTTCTGATAGTATCAGAAAGAGGAGCTTTTCAGACAGAGTAGCCGATTTTGAAGAAAAGATACCTAATCATATATTCAGAATTGAATTGATAAAGGTAGTAGATATAAGTCCTCCTATAGGAGTTTCTATAAGCTCATTAAGCAATAACTTAGTTGGGGAAGTTGAATCCCTATTCATTGAAGAAACCTATAGAGGATTGAACATCGGGGATTTACTGATGATAAATGCATTAAATTGGATGGATGAACAAAATTGTAGAATTAAGAAAATAGGTGTCATGGCAGGAAATGACGTATTGAAATTCTATGAAAAGTATGGATTTAAGGTAAGAACATTGATGTTGCAGCAGGTTTAAAAAAAATAGATTTTTTGAGAGGTAGATATGATTAAAAAAGAATTTCCAATACTGGAGTTTGACGACACAAGTGGTGCAGTCATTGAACCAAGTAAGATTATTCAGAGGATTAATATTCCTGAACATGTAGTAATATGTTTTTTTAATGATGTAATCGAGAGATTAAGATATGAAGGAAAGTTAAGGCTTATAACCAACTTGAGTTCTGAAATTGGCTTGCATCCTATATATGAGATGCAATATGCAGATAAAAGTGTAGCATTATTCCACCCAGGTGTCGGAGCACCTTTTGCGGCAGCGATGATGGAAGAAGTAATTGCACTTGGGGCAGAAAAATTTATTGCTTGTGGTGGTGCTGGTGTGTTAGATAAAGAAATAGCAGTCGGTCATATAATGGTTCCAGTAGCTGCAATAAGGGATGAGGGTACATCATACCACTATCTGCCTCCAAGTAGAGAAGTTCTGGTTAACAATAAAGCAGTAGGAGCGATAGAGAAAGTTCTAAAGGAACAACAATGCAAATATATACTGGCAAAGACTTGGACAACAGATGCGTTCTATCGCGAAACACTGAATAAAATAAACCTAAGAAAAGCAGAAGGATGTCTAACGGTTGAAATGGAATGCGCAGCTTTTTGTGCAGTGGCTCAATTTAGAAATGTTATTTTCGGTCAGATTTTATATGGTGGAGATGATGTGAGCTGTGAGAAGTGGGACTCCAGATGTTGGAATGAACAAGTAGATGTGAGAGAAGCTATTCTCGATTTTGCTGTGAAGGCATGTCTTGAACTGTAAGGAGGTTTAAATAATAGCTTAGTTGATGATGTTGTTGAACTTATTAATGGAGATGCACGTGACTACATTCAGAATCATAGTAACATTTCGTTTTGCTTTTTGGATGCGGAGAAAGATATATATACCGAATGCTATGAAAAAATTATTCCGAATATGGTAAAGGGAGGAGTATTTGTAGCTGATAATGCAATAAATCATATAGAGGCTTTAAGACCATTTATAAATAGGGTGTTAATTGATGAAAGAGTTGACGCAATGGTAGTTCCTATTGGTAAGGGTGAACTGGTTTGTAGAAAACGATAAATGAATTTTGTGGGAGAGTATAGCATACATACTGTAACATTAATACATGAAAAGGGATTGGGTATTAATGTGGAAAATTAAAATAAAAAGAAGCTAGTCCAAATCAACCAGCTCCGATTCTACCATATCTTTCAAGAATTAGTACAACTAAGGCTTCCACCATAACCATAGGCTTGGCAAAAGCCAAATTTTCTTCACCTTAAATTATACTTTCCAAGCATACGAATTCTGTCATTTTCCTTGAGAATTATATCATAAAGGTTTAAATCAAGTGAATTGCACAATGATGCTAAATAAAATACATTTCTTCCAATGTCTCTTTCAACAGCATCTCTGCAATTTTCACATAAAGTACCCTCTACATGACTATCTACAGAATTCTTTATCTCGTCAAAACTGGCATCATCATCAATCTGCTGTTTATGAGCAGATATAGTCAAGCAACCACATTGGGTAACAGACTTTATAATGGCTCTGTTAACTCTAGAATTTGAATCTTGATATTTAGTAATCAAATCAAGTATACTTTTGTTTCTAACAAGTAATTCCTGTGCAGTATATTGAAAATCATCAATAAGCATATCTTTCATGTAATTCACCTCAGTATTTAGATGTCTAGTTTTATTATACGTTCAAAATCAACGTACTGTCAAATAAAAACATTTATTTTTACAATATAGTATAATTTATATATTTTGTACTCTCGTTTTTTTGACAAGACCTATTATTTGTAGTATACTTGTCCTAAGAGAACTAAATACGCAGATAACCAAACGCACATTGATCAAGGTGCGTTTTAGTGTTTTATGATTTTATATTATTACCCTCGCTTAACTAGAAGATTCCCACAATAATTTTAGGACGACATAGAGGCTATATGCCCTTAAGATTTGCTTGCTAAGCTGGATATACAAAAGAAAAGCATATTTAGGCTGTATTATTTGGAGGTTACTATGTATAACGTAGGAGACAAAATCGTATATCCTATGCATGGCGCAGGCATTATTGAATCCATTGAAGAAAAAGAAATACTGGGCAAACGGTGTAGCTATTATGTTATGAAGATTCCTATTGGAGATTTAAAGGTAATGATACCAACAAATAACGTTGATGACATAGGTATTAGAGACGTTGTAAGCATTTCTGAAGCTGACAAGGTATTTACGGCTTTAGGAAACGGACAACCCGAGTTTTCTCCGAATTGGAATAAGCGATATCGAGAAAATATGGTAAAGATAAAAAGTGGTGATATATTTGAGGTGGCTGATGTTGTGAGGTCCCTTATGCAAAGAGATAGAGATAGAGGGCTTTCTACAGGAGAGAGAAAAATGTTAAGTAGTGCAAAGCAGATATTAATAAGTGAGTTAGTTCTTGCAAAAGGATTAAATCAGCATGAGGTGGAGGATAAGATACACGAATACCTATACGCTGAGTAAAAAAACCTTTTGAAGGAGATTAAATGTGTTAAACAGAATTATTAAAATTTCTTTTTCTATCCTAGGTGCAGTTACCGGTTATACAATTTTACGTACAATTTTTATGGGCAATGATTTTAATATCAGTGAAAGTATGCGGATTTTTATCTTCGTTTTGTTTTCATTGATTTTTTGTGCGCTATTTTATTTTATGGCTGCGAAAATCATACAATATGTCGGTAGTTTTATTGATAAGGTTGAAAATCGGATTCAAAATATTACTCTTTCTGAAATGTTTCTTTGTGCCATAGGGCTTATTATTGGCCTGATTGTAGCAAATTTGATAAGCATACCAATTATAAAGATTCAGATAATTGGAGTAACTTTTGCTGTCATAATTAATATCTTATTTGGATTTGCAGGCGTTATTATTTCTTTAAGAAAAAGGAATGAGAATTTATTTGACCTTTTTAAAGATTCAAAAATCAATTCCAGCAAGGAAGCGAGTGGAAAGATACCAAAGATATTGGATACCAGTACAATAATTGATGGCAGAATATTAGACATTTGCTCTGCCGGCTTTATAGATGGAGATCTCATTATACCTTCCTTTGTGCTAGAAGAGCTAAGGCATATTGCAGATTCTGCTGATACAATGAGAAGAGCGAGAGGAAGAAGGGGACTTGATATTCTGAACTTGCTTCAAAAGGATAGTAGTCATGTTGTGAAAATCGAAGAGTTTGATTATACAGACATTCAAGAGGTAGATGAAATGCTACTGAAGGCCTCACTAAAACTCAAAAGTAAGCTAGTGACTACAGATTATAACCTTAGCAAGGTTGCAAGTCTAAAAGGAATACAGGTTTTAAACATAAATGAGCTGGCAAATGCAGTTAAGCCAATCGCTTTACCTGGTGAAGAGATGAGTGTTCAGGTAATAAAGGATGGCAAGGAAAGTGGACAAGGTGTGGCATTTCTAGAAGATGGAACTATGATTGTTGTAGAAGGTGGCAAAAAGTATTTCGGAGAAACGATACCAGTCTTGGTAACTAGTGTACTTCAAACCTCTGCAGGAAGAATGGTTTTTGCTAAGCCTAATAAATAGTATATTATGTATTTGTATATCTTTAAGTGCGGCAATTTTGTTGTTTGAGATTAGCGGCTCTGGACATTGCACCATCAGAGCTTATGGAGGTTAAGAGTGGACTTGGATATAGAGAAGGATAGGTTTATAGGAAATGTAACAGCGATAATAACTGCTGCCGGTAAAGGTACAAGAATGAATTCTGACATCAACAAGCAGTATATTGAGATTGCTGGTATCCCAGTTTTGGCAAGGACCATTGAGGTCTTTCAACAATGCGAAGATGTAGATAGTATTATTCTTGTAGTTAATGAAGAGGATATAATTTTTTGCAAAAATAGAATAGTTGAGCATTACAATTTTTCAAAAGTCAAATCATTAGTTAGTGGAGGAACTGAGCGCCAGAATTCGGTGTATAAGGGTCTCTGCGTTGCGTCTAAAGATTGCAAAATCGTACTAATTCATGATGGTGCTAGACCATTTGTGACAAATAAAAATATTGTTGATGCTATAAATGCAGCAAAAATCTATGGCGCATGTGGTGTAGGTGTTAGACTTAAAGATACCGTCAAGATTTGTGACCAAAATGGTTTTGTAGCATCTACTCCAGATAGAAGCAGTCTATGGAGCATTCAGACCCCACAAGGTTTTACATATGACATCATAATGGATGCTCACGAAAAAGCTATCCAGAGTAACTATATTGGTACTGATGATATGGTTTTAGTTGAGAAACTGGGTATTCCAGTTAAAATTGTTGAAGGTAATTATAAAAATATAAAAATTACTACTCCTGAGGATCTGGCTATTGGGGAGTCGATTATAGCAAGTCTTTGAGCAGATAGTTTTAAAAGTTAGTTTCTTGTAAAAAAATGTAAATAAATATTTTTCAGATTGTCATTATAATGCTGTTACGCAGCAAAAGACAGCAATACCTTTCCCTTGCCCGAAGGAAGTAAGACCTTCACCTGTGGTGGCTGTGATACCCACACTATTCTCTGGAAGGCTGAGAAGCTTTGAAATCACCCTTCTCATTTCTGGTATCTTTGGTGTTATTTTGGGATAAGAGCATTCTATAGAAATTGATATATGAACAATTTTTATGTCCACCAGGTACTTGAGTGCTTCCATTACATATGCTGAACTGTCTGTGATTCCTTTTTCTAGACACATTTCATCAGCCATATTCCCAAGAATATTAACACATGTTACTCCAGAAATAGCATTAGTTATTGAATGAAGAACCACATCCGCATCGCTATTCCCCGCAAGAGGTGTTACTCCATCAAAGACTACTCCACCTAGAATGAATTTTTTACTTTTGTCCTCAAAATCAAATTTATGACTATCTTGGCCTATTCCAACCTTCATAATTTGTTATATCTCCTTTAAAGAATGTACACAAACATTATAATATACCCATTATGACACTGCAAGTGTATTGACATACCCTGCTACATGTATTGTATAATAATAGATAGAACTTTTTTTGGTTTTAAAGCTGAATTATTAACAGATTTCTTTGATAGCTTTGGAGTTTTTACTCCCACTGAATATCAGAAATCGGATAAAGAAGACTTATTCAGATGGAGTTTAACTCCACCTGAACTGTAGTGGTACTTTTCCTAGGTCGTAGCGTCACTTATCATCCCTCTTGTAGAAGAGGGCGCTAAGTGGCGGTAGACACAGGATAAAATATAGTTTTTGGAGGTAGAGATGTCGAAAGAGAAAAAATTAGTTGAAGCTATTACATCTATGAATGATGACTTCGCGCAGTGGTATACTGATGTTGTAAAGAAGGCCGAGCTTATAGATTACTCAAGTGTTAGAGGTTGTATGATTATAAAGCCCTATGGCTATGCTATTTGGGAAAATCTACAGAAGGCATTGGATGCTAGGTTTAAGGCTACCGGACATGAAAATGTATATATGCCTATGTTTATTCCAGAGAGTTTATTGCTAAAGGAAAAAGAGCATGTTGCAGGGTTTGCACCTGAAGTTGCATGGGTAACTCATGGTGGAGATGAAAAGCTTACTGAGAGATTATGTATTAGACCTACGTCTGAAACACTATTTTGTGAGCACTATGCTAATATTGTTCATTCCTACAGAGATTTACCAAAGCTATATAATCAATGGTGTTCTGTTGTAAGATGGGAAAAGACTACAAGACCATTTTTGAGATCTCTGGAATTCCTATGGCAGGAAGGCCATACAGCGCATGCTACTGAAGAAGAGGCTCAAGAAGAGACTATAAGAATGCTGAATGTATATGCGGAGTTCTGTGAAAATGTACTTGCAATTCCTGTGATTAAGGGTAGAAAAACTAATAAAGAAAAGTTTGCTGGTGCAAAAGCTACTTATACAATAGAAAGCTTGATGCATGATGGTAAGGCATTACAGTCAGGTACTTCACATAATTTTGGTGATGGATTTGCAAAAGCTTTTGAAATTCAATATACTGATAAAAACAATCAACTTCAATATGTACATCAGACCTCCTGGGGAGTATCAACTCGCCTAATTGGTGCAATTATAATGGTACATGGTGATGATAGTGGTTTGGTAGTGCCACCTGCAATTGCTCCTACACAACTGATTATAATTCCAGTGTCTCAGCAAAAAGAAGGTGTATTGGAGAAAGCAAATGAATTACTGACTAATTTATCTGCAAAATTCAGAGTGAAAATTGATGATAGCGACAAGATGCCTGGCTGGAAGTTTAGCGAATATGAAATGAAGGGTGTACCTCTTCGTCTTGAAATAGGGCCTAAGGATATTGAGAAGAACCAGGTGGTATTAGTACGAAGAGATACCAGAGAGAAAATATTTACTCCAATTGAAAGTTTGGAAGAGACTGTTGATAGTCTTTTGAAGGATATCCAAAAATCATTGTTGGAAAAAGCAAGAGAGTTAAGGGACAAGAAGACTTATACAGCGACTACGCTAGATGAGTTTGAACAAGTAATAAATAGCACTCCTGGTTTTGTAAAAGGTATGTGGTGTGGAGAGCAAGAGTGTGAGGACCAAATAAAGGAAAGAACTAGCGCAACCGCAAGGTGTATGCCATTTGAGCAAGAACAAATTTCAGACAAATGCATGTGCTGTGGTAAACCAGCAAAGTCAATGGTTTATTGGGGTAAGGCATACTAATATTATATTTTTCTTAATAATTAATGCTAAAAGGGACTGTCGTTATGACAGTCCCTTTTAGCATTAATAGAATATTTCTGTGCAATAATATTTCTCAAAAAAGTAAATAAATATGAAATACTTGTCAATACTAAAAGCGTACGGTTTTAAATTTATTATATGCAGGAGGGGTTTTTATGAAACGGAAAAAAGTATTGGCGATAGTATTAACGTTATTAATTCTTTTATTTACTGTGACACCGATGGGAACGGCGCAGTTCACGGTTGAGGCATCAGAAGGATATCAAAGGGTGGATTCAAGCTCCGGGTCAGTCACTGCTGAAGAAGTGAATTTGCGTACTGGTCCTGCCACAACTTTTGATATTATTTGCAAGCTCAAAAAGGACCAGAAAGTAACTATTATTGGAAAGCTAGGTTCGTGGTATGCTGTTTATATCAGTTCAAGTGGCAACGTTGGAGCAATAAACGCACAGTACCTAAAAATTGATAAGACTAATGCAACAGATACCAGCAAGAAAGCAACCACAACTAAAAATACTCAGAGCACATCAAATGTTAAAACGAATACTAAAACGAATACCAATACCAATACTAAAACGAATACCAATACCAATACTAAAACGAATACCAATACCAATACTAAAACGAATACTAAAACTAATACTAATATAGCCATTATCACTGCTACTCCAAAAGTTAAAGATATTTCTTCGGATGAACAGGTGTTACTGGACATGGTCAACAAAGAAAGAAAGGAAAAGGACTTAAAAGCCCTTGAGTTTGATGCTGGTTTAGTAAAAATAGCGAGATTAAAAGCAACTGATATGAAAGATAATAATTATTTCAGTCATACATCAAAATTTTATGGTACACCTTTTGATATGATGAAAAAGTATGAAATTAAGTTTAGTGCTGCAGGAGAAAATATTGCTGGGAACCAGACCATAGAAAAAGCAGTGAAAGCCTGGTCTGATGAAAGTGGGAATAACCTCTTTAATGACAAATTTACACACACAGGAATTGGAATTGTGGACAGTCCCACATATGGGAAACTTTTTGTGCAAATATTCATAAAGAAATGAGGATATATTATTATACCTAAAAGGGTCATGACTTTTGATTTTTTATTGTTTTATCTAAATCAAAGAGTGGTTCAATTGAAATTGTCTTATTCTTCAAGTAATCAAGATGCTTTGCTGAACTTTTGAAGTCAAAAATAAGTTTATTGGCGCAAAGCATTTGATATTTAGCATTGTACTGCTTGTTTTCTGTATTCATGCCATACTTGCCATCACCAATTATTGGGTGCCCATAGAATGCAAGGTGTGCACGTATTTGATGGGTTTTTCCAGTAACGAGCTCTACTTCCAACAAACTCAAATCATACAGTGTCTTAAGAACTTTGTACCTTGTTACTATTTGTACTGAGTCCTTAGTTTTTTTATCAGAAATGAAAACTTTACTAATCTTTTCATTTTTCTCTAAAAAGTCAGTTAGTTCAGCTTGCTTGTATTCCATTCTACCTGAGACAATACAACTATAATATTTTACAATTTCTCTATTTTTAATTTTGTTAAGCATAATATCTAAGGTTGCAGTATTTTTTGCTACTATAACAAGGCCACTTGTATTCCTATCTAGTCTGTGACACAAAGCAATATCAGAACCATATAGGCTCTGTAGCTTATCAATTAGTGTGGCCTCTTTTTGGTTATTGTCAGGATGTACAGGAATTCCTTGAGCTTTATTTACTACCAAAAGGTTGTCATCTTCAAATACGATGCTATAACCTTCATCATTTTTACCAAAAAGGAAATCATCGATTATATAAATTTCAATTTTATCTTCAGGTGAGACTAAATAATCTTCTTTTACTCGAACTCCATTTACCTTAATATCTTTTTTACGAAATGCTTTAAATAACATACCAGATGATAGATTTGGAAAAAAGTCTCGTATTACTTTATCAATTTTTTTACTCTCGTGTTTTTCTTCTGCAATAACTGCTCTCATATTATGTATATTTAGGAACAACTAATAATAACTAAAAAGTCAACCGTTTTAAAATCAAGTTTTATTATTTAATTGTTACCTATTATCCTTTCCAATAAGTTGTAATATTTATCGCAGAGAGCTTCTGACTCAATGCTTGAATTGCTTTCTGATATTATCTTAAAAACAGGTTTATCAGCATCTGGTATTATAAGAACCCAGCCTTGATTAGAGTATAGCTTAATTCCGTCTAATAGCTCAACTTTTTTCCCTTTTTGCTCATTTATTATTATTCTCATAACTGTACCTTTTAATTCCCAGGGACAATGAATACTTTTTTTTGTTATGAAGAAGTCGGGGATTTCTGATACAATCTGGCTTAGTGTAGCATTTGAAGTGCAAATATATTCAATTATAATAACAAGCCCTGCAATAGCATCAAAACTAAGAACTAATTGTTCGGGTTTTATGCCAATATTATTATTTAAGATTTCATCCATTATTGCTTGAGAACTATTTTTTGTTCTTTTAACATAACCATTATATTTAAGAGCAAGCTTATCAATTACCTCTGAACCTGTAATAGGCAGAAAGACGGTAGACATTGGAGTAGTCTTAAATATTATTAACGAAATAAATGCTTGGAATAAATCATCTCTTATTACTTCACCTGTTTTATCAACTAATATTAGGCTTTCGCCATTGGTATCAATAATTGCTGCAAAATCAGAAGCCGTATCGTTAATATGAACAGTTATAGAATCCAAATCACTGTTACTGTCCAATAAAAATCGAGTTATCGTGCAGCCTAAATCAGTAAGCATTGGGGTAACAATGGATAATACAAATTCTGACCCCGAAAAAACACAAACTTTTGGATTTTTTTCTTTAATTAAAACAATATCAGCGTTACTATTTATTGAACGTATATAATAGTTACTAAAATCAGTAATATTATTTAGCCTACTGATTTGCTCTGAAGAGCATCTTTTAAAATCTTCTTTAAAAAATGAATTTTCTATTTTTCGCTCTGAAAATCGGCTTATAGAAGCACCTCTATTATCCATGAAGTCAACTCTAACCATATTTTTATTTTCAACATCTGTCTTTATATGTATACCGCCTTCAACAGATAAATATCCGATAGCAGCTCTAGCAATAGGTGTCAAAAGACTACTCATATTATACACTTCTACACCAACTGACAATATACCTGATATGAAAGCATGCTTAAACATTCTTGCCGAATTAGAATTAGTTGAACTTACAACAACTCTAGATCCTATTTTAAATTGTGAGCCATAGGCTGCACCAAGTCTTGTTGCAAATTCTGGAGATATATCAACATTAATTATTCCTGAAATACCGTTTTGACCAAATATTTTATTAGAATGTTTGCTGCCCCAAATCATATTCCTGTCAATAATAGCAAAGGGTTCAATTATTTTCGCTGGCCATATTTTTATATCAGGTTTTACTATTACTCTTTCATTAATTTTACAACCTTCACCAATAACTGCATTTTCAAACACTGAGACATAATGTTTGAGGTTTACTCGGTTACATAAAATAGCGCCTCTTAGTTCACTTCCATACCCTACAAAACAGTTATCCCAAATGATACTGCGTACAATGGACACATCATCCTCAATGATTGTATTATTTCCTATAATAGTGTAATTGTCAATTAGTGTACCATTACCGATTTTGCAGTTAGAGCCAATTATACAGGGAGCGTTTATTTCAGCGTTGCTTTCAATGACTGTACCAGCACCTATCCAAACATTTTCCTTGATTTGAACACCTTCTAAAGCTAAGTTCATTTTTTTATCAAAAATGTCACAATGAGACTTTACATAAAATCTTATATCACCGATGTCACACCAATAATCATCGGACATAATATATCCAAACATTTTCTTCGAAGAGGATAGAAGTGAAGGAAATACATCACGACTGAAATCTGTGTTTTTACTAGGTTCAATATAATTAAAGATATCTGGTTCGAGTATGTATGTACCAGTATTAACTGTATCACTAAATGTTTCTCCCCAACTCGGTTTTTCTAGAAAACCTGTAATGGACCCATCTTCATTTGTTAACACTATACCATAATCTAGTGGAAGGTCAACCTTAGTCAGAATAAGCGTTGCTATCGATTTTTTTTCCTTATGGAATTCTATAGCTTTAGTAATATTTAAATTCGTGAGAGAATCACCACTGATTACAATAAAGGATTCGTCTAAAAAGCTTTGAGCGCTTTTTATTCCTCCAGCTGTTCCTAGAGGGGTTTGCTCAATGAAATAGGTAATATTAACCCCTAGATTTTTTCCATTACCAAAATAATCCTTAATAAGTTGAGGATGGTACATCAAGGTAATACCAATATCAGTAATACCGTGCTGCTTTAATAAATTAATAGTATGCTCCATTACTGGTTTATTCATGATGGAAACCATCGGTTTTGGCAAATCACAAGTAAGGGGTCTGAGTCTAGAACCTTCCCCGCCAGCCATTATAATAGCTTTCACACTATCACCCCACAATACTGGTATTTAACTTCCTTTTTTTGAAACCTATACTAGTATATTCAATACTTATTATAATAATCCTCTAAAAGGCTTAGTCTATTACACCAAAACTTCCTTCAATAACTGAAAGCGCACTATCTCTATTGTCTGGGTCAACTTTAATTTCTAATTTTACAATAGTAGATACAATAGCTCCGGGAAATTTTTTTAATATACTTTTTTGGTCGATCCCAATATGAAGTCCAAATTCTGTAGTACTTAAATGGGCCATAGTGATTCCGTTAGTCTTTAAATTAGACATTGCACTATTTGCATCATATAGATTTGTGTACAGTGCAGTAATTTTTTCATCCATGGTTTGCTTACCTCCAAAGTTGATATACTGTTATGAAATAAATTTTCACAATTAGTATTTACAATTCATAAAGAAATAAGCATATTAAAAAATTATCTACAATTTTCGCAGCTAAAATCGCACCACACTGTAAAGATTAATAAATTTGACAGCGAAAGTTGATATTATTTTTTAAAGGTAAATAGTTTGTTAAATAGGAAACCAATAAGAGTGTAGAATACCATACCAATTAGTTGAGATAGGTTTTTATTAAGACTTAGTTTTTCTACCAAAAAAACTACTAAGCCAAGTTGAATCGAATAACATACAGCAAAAACCGCTGTAAACCGTATAAATTGTTTTAAAGTTGACGTTTGATTTTCTTTGAAGGTCCAGAATTTGTTCATAATGAAGCTATTAAAGAAACCGATTACATATCCGACTGCATTAGAAATATCATATGGCACTCCAAATACATTCATTAATACAAATAGTATTATCCCAGTTATTAGTGTGTTGATTAGACCTACTAAACCGTACTTAACAATTCCAGTATTAATCATTTGATTTAATGTTTTTGTAATTTTATCTTTTACGCTATTATACGTGTTCATATTTTTCCTTCATTTAACGTAGTTTTAATTATAACATCGTTTTTTGGAATTAATGCAAAACAATGGACGTTGACATATTTAAGTGTGTAAAAGTATATATAATATTATTAATACATACCATTTGAGGTAATTTAACCATCTTACTATTTTGAGGAATAATTAAATAAAAATGTTTTCCTTCAAAATCGTGTTTTATTATTTAGTTATACCTTATTAAATTTTACCATATCCAATTTTAAATAAATAGGTGGTATAAAAATGTTCATAAAAAAGACAAGAATCTCTCTCGTTTATGCTTCAAAATGTGCTGTATCTTTTAAAAAGAACAGACCACTTCATTTAATGCTTGTAATTTACATGGTTATCTTTATTATCTTATCGTTTAAACCTGTTGATTGGTTCGAATGGTGGTTTGAAAATTTAGCTTCAATAATCATTGTGGCTTTATTAGCAGGATTATATAGAAAATACAGGTTAACCAATTTCTCCTATGTTTGCATTCTAATTTTGCTTGTTTTGCATGCTATGGGTGCACACTATACATATTCCTTTTGTCCAATTGGGAATTGGCTAAAAGGATTTTTAGGGTTAAAGAGAAACAACTTCGACAGACTTGTCAGCTTTGCTTTTGGGCTACTAGTTTCATTTCCTGTGATGGAGTTATTGTATCATAAATTGCGGCTAAGATATATTCAAGCTTGTCTGCTTTCTAGCGTAATTATTTTATCGATTTTTGCATTATTTAAACTATATGAAATGTATTCTTCGATGATACTCAGTCCTAAGCAAGGTACTGTATTTCTAGCTATACAGGGAGATATATGGGATTCTCAACATGATATGGCCATGGGACTACTTGGATCTTTAGCTACTATGGGACGTTGCATCTTTATTAGACTTATAAAAAATCACAAAATACATATTATTAAGAACTCAAGCCATTAAGAATTGATTTTATTATTAATGTTTTTACTTAGCACTATAGGGAATAATACCAATATAAAGCTTATAATAATAAATTGCATTAAAAAATAAATACAAACTATTATAAGCTACTACAGTATTGTATATACAAAAGAAGGTGAGGCTATACATGAAATTTAGACTGGGATATGTTGCTTTGACCTTGAGCTTAGAAAATTGTTCACCGTCAGGAACAGTTACTTATGCCACATATAAAACTCTTAAAGACGATATTGCAAGACGAGCAAGACTTGCAAGGGTATCAAAATCTAATATAGAAAACACATTAAGGATATTAAAGTACAATTATGCACTAAATATTGAAGTATATAGACTTACTTCTAAGCTGATACCACTTGCAACCCATAATGAGCTATGTGGTTGGGATTATTCTAGTGAATTCCATGATGAACTTAAGGGCTTGGGGGAGTATATTAAGTCTAAAAATTTGCGAATAAGTGCACATCCTGATCACTTTACCATCTTAAATCCTATTAAAACAGAAGTTCTTGAGGCCTCGATTAGAGATCTTGATTACCATGTGAATTTGTTCGAATCGCTAGGACTTTATGATTATAAATATAAACTAGTACTACATGTTGGTGGGCTATATGGTGATAAAGAAAACGCTATCGCGAGATTTAAACAAAATTTTTTACAACTTCCAGATAGAATACGTTTGAGAATTATTTTAGAAAATGATGATAAATCATTTACTGCATCGGACGTACTGGACATTTGCGAAGAATTACGCATTCCAATGGTACTAGATGTCCATCATCATAACTGTGTTAATAATGGCGAGAAAATAGGAGATCTTCTACCAAGAATATTTAAAACTTGGGCTAAAGAAGCAGATCCTCCAAAAGTTCATTTTTCGAGTCCAAAATGCGAAAAAGAATTTCGAAGCCATGCCGATTATATTAACTACTCTGATTTCATGGAATTTATATATGTTGCAAAAAAATTAGATAAAGATGTAGATATTATGTTGGAGGTCAAAATGAAGGATAAAGCTTTATTTGATCTTTCAGATAAACTTAAGCAGACTAATGGAATAGTTAGTGTGAATAAATCAACCTTTCAGATTTGATAATATTTTTGTTGAAATGTGTAAAGGATAAATCTGAACTAATAAATAAACTTTCGTAATTCGAGTTTGTTAACGCTAGCAGTTTGATGGATGTATCAAAATGGTGTATACAGCTAAACAACATTGCAACTAGTAATGATTCTAATTACGAAATTTATATTACAATACTAGTTGGAGAAAGGATGCTATTTATGAGTGATGAAAAACAAAAAAATGATAATGAAAGAGTTGCTGTTGATAATGATCAGCTAGGAGAAAATAAAGACAATAATGGTGGTGGAAAGAAAGACGGATGTGGCTGTGGGAATAGTAATAAGTAATTTAGCTGTTATCTAAAGGTAGCGATTAATTGTAAATATTTAAAAGTAAATGGATTACAAATAAAATGAGAATTGGATACCCCCAATTCTCATTTTATTTGAAAACCATTCTTTCCTTGCATTAAATTTTAATGGTATAATATAACTCAGTTTATTAATTTAGTGCATTTCATGTTTTGATTAGTGGTAAAGTGCTTTTAATTAAGCGCTGACTAGCCAATTTGTTCGATTTAATGGCTTGGGAGAGAAGTATTAGTAGCGATAAAGGCTTATGGAGGCACCATGATTACGGTATTGTCATTAAGCCCTGCAATAGACAAGATTTATATGATAGATGAATTCTCTGCAGGGGAATTATATAGGGTTAATAATTGCCTACAGTCACCTGGGGGCAAAGGAATTAATGTTGCAAGAGTAACAAAAATGCTGAACGCAAAAGTATCTGTTATAGGATTTAAGGCAGGCAGCAATGGTTTATGGTTGGAAAACAGCCTCATTAAAGTAGGAGCAGAAACACATTTTGTAGAAGTAGAAGGTCAGTCAAGAACCAATAATAATATTATAGATAAAGTAAATAATAAAGAAACAGAAATACTTGAAGAAGGACCCACAATAAGTCAAAGTGCGTGGGCATTATTTCTTGAAAAGTTCTATGAACAAATTAAATACACGAAGGTACTCGTTTGCTCAGGTGGTCTCCCAAAAGGTTTAAGTACAGATACATACGCAAGACTTATAGAAGCAGCAAATAAGCTCGGTGTTAAAACAATTTTAGATGCCAGTGGAGAAGTTCTTAAGCTAGGTATTATAGCCAAGCCTTACTTGATAAAACCAAACTTGCGAGAGCTTTCGATGTACTTTGATACACAGTTTACTTCTGAGACTCAGATTGTAAAGGCTAGTAAAGAGATAATCAGCAAGGGAGTAAGAGTAGTTGTCACATCTTTAGGAGCTACGGGAGCTATAATAGTTTCTGAACATACATCGTTAAAAGCATGTCCGGTAAAGGTAGATGTGGTTAATACTATAGGATCAGGTGACTCAATGGTGGCCGGCATAAGCACTGGTTTAGCTAGTGACTTATCAATTGAGGAGAGTTTTAGATTAGGCTGTGCATGTGCATCCTCCAACACAGAATTTATTGAAATTGGTCTAATAAATAATACAAGAGTTGAGCAGCTTAAGCAGGAAATTATGATAAAAAAGATATGATTAACTAAATAATAAAGCCCGATAATTGCCACTTTAAAAATATAGATTAAGACGATTCTAATGAGGTGAAAAATTATGAACATTGTTGAGCAATTAATTAAAGAATTTAACCTTAAGCCATTTCAGGTAGAAAATACAGTTAAGTTAGTTGATGAGGGTAATACAATACCTTTTATCGCTCGTTATAGAAAAGAAGTAACTGGCGAATTGAATGACCAAGTTTTAAGAGAACTATATGAGCGACTAATATATCTGAGAAGCTTAGATGAAAGACGCGAGGATGTCAGAAGGCTGATAGATGGGCAGGGAAAGCTGACAGAGGAACTTAATAATTCATTAAATGCATCGGTCACACTTCAGGAAATTGAGGACATTTATAGGCCCTACAAGGTCAAGAGAAAAACGCGAGCATCAATGGCGAAAGAAAAGGGCTTAGAACCACTGGCAGCAATTATTTATGCACAGATGCAGTCAAGAACCACTGTGGATGAAATAGCTTCAAAATATATTGACATCGAAAAGGGTGTAAATAATGTAGAAGAGGCATTAGCCGGTGCAATGGATATTATTGCAGAAGAGGTTTCTGACAATGCACAGTTCCGCAAAGTATTAAGAGAAATAATTTTTAGAAACGGAATGATATTCTCAACTGCAAAGAAGGAAGAGGATTCTGTTTATAGAATGTATTATGACTTTAAGGAGCCCGTTTCAAGAATAGCCAATCATAGGGTTCTGGCATTAAATAGAGGCGAAAAGGAAGAGTTTTTACAGGTAAAAATAGATGTAGATGCTGCGTTGTGTGTAGCTTTTCTAAAAAGCAAGACTCTTAAAAATACTAACTCTGATATGACCAAATATGTAACGATTGCAGTTGAAGACTCATATAGTAGGCTTATTTTCCCGTCGCTAGAAAGAGACGTTAGAAACCAATTAACAGAATTAGCACAGGAGCAGGCCATAAAGGTTTTTTCTGAAAATCTAAGAAATCTTTTACTACAGCCCCCAGTTAAGGATAGAGTGGTCTTAGGACTAGATCCAGCATATAGGACAGGCTGTAAGCTTGCAGTGGTAGATGAAACAGGTAAAGTACTTGAGACAACTGTGATTTATCCAACTCCACCGCAAAACAAAGTAGAAGAGGCAAAAACTAAAGTTAAACAGCTAATAGGAAAGTATAAAGTTGATATTATCTCAATTGGAAATGGTACTGCATCAAAGGAATCTGAGATGTTTGTTGTTGAACTTTTAAAGGAAATAGACAGAAAAGTATTCTATATGGTAGTCAGTGAGGCTGGAGCTTCTGTATACTCTGCTTCAAAGCTGGCAGCTGAAGAATTTCCAGACTTTGATGTAGCACTACGTAGTGCTGTTTCAATTGCAAGAAGGCTTCAAGACCCATTGGCAGAATTGGTAAAGATTGATCCTAAGGCTATTGGTGTTGGACAGTATCAACATGATATGAACCAGAAAAGGTTGGATGAATCCTTGGGCGGAGTAGTTGAAGCCTGCGTAAATGATGTGGGGGTTGATTTGAATACTGCTTCGGCTCCATTACTATCCTATATTTCAGGTATATCATCTTCTATTGCAAAAAATGTAGTAGAGTATAGAGAGCAAAACGGTAAGTTTAGAAATAGGAATGAGATAAAAAAAGTTAAAAAGCTAGGGGACAAAACCTTTGAACAATGTGCAGGCTTCCTACGGATAACTGACGGCGAGAATATACTAGATAATACCTCTGTTCATCCCGAATCATATAAAGCCGCAAAGAAGCTTTTAGATAAAATGAGCTATACCTTGTCTGACGTAAACCTAAAGAAGCTCAATGGATTAGATAAAAAAGTAGTGGAAAATGGGACAACTAAGGTTGCAGAAGAACTTGGAATTGGAATACCAACCTTAAAGGATATTATTAATGAGCTATTAAAGCCTGGGAGAGATCCTAGAGATGAGCTTCCAAAACCAATACTTCATACAGACATACTTCATATGGAGGATTTAAAATCAGGAATGGTACTGACTGGAACAGTTAGAAACGTTGCAGATTTCGGAGCCTTTGTTGACATTGGGGTGCATCAAGACGGACTTGTCCATATTTCTCAGCTTGCTGATAAGTTTGTAAAAAATGCTATGGAGGTTATAGCAGTGGGTGACATTGTAAAGGTTAGAGTTTTGGAGGTTGATGCGCAAAGAAAGAGGATATCTCTTAGTATGCGAGAATTAAACTGAGATAAGTGTTGATTTTCTGTCATTAGCTTTTATTTGGTTGTTTCACATAGCTAAATTATGGTATTATTTAGCTATGTGGTTCGGCTATACCTTAGATATGCAATGATTATCAAGTTATTTTAGATACATATTTTTAAGAGATATTTTAGGAAGAAGGATAAATAATGGGAACACTTAAAAATGCTATTCAGTTACTTGCCAAAAGACCGTCGATACTTGTTTTGACTATTATTCTTAGCACTGTTATATGTATCGTTGAGAATCTTCTGATTGTATTATTTAATTTATTAACCAAGTTTGAAACAGGGAGTCCTTTTGACGACTATATCAATATAATTCAATTTGTAATTGATACAATACTTGTACCGCAGACAGCGGTGAGGATAATTCTTGTGTTAGTAGTTCTAATATGTTTGGTTGCTTTGATTTTTGCTCTACTTTTATCTGGATATTTTAATATCCTAAATAATGCTGTTGCGGGAAAGAGTAAAAAGAATGGAAGCGAATTCATTGCTGGGATTAAAAAATATTTCTTAAGGATGGTTTCACTAAATCTGTGGACAATATGTGGAGTTGTTATATTTGTTATTTATGCTTTGATTGCAACCATTCCTGCTGCAATAGTTATAGACAACGCTTTTAACGGTACCATAAGTATAATAGCTGGAATTTTACTTTCTATAATTACCATATTGGTTTTATTCTTTAGCTTTGCATTTTTTAGGCAATATATAGTATTCTGGTATCCATCAGCAATAGTATATGATAAAAATCACTTTAAAATGGCAAAAAAAATATCTGATAGTAATTTTTGGACGTTACTATCCAGATTTATTATTTTTGATGCTGTCCTATTAATATTTGATACTGTATATATAATAGCCAATTTTTCTTTGGCTAACGCCCAGGTTGTTTCAGGAACTACAAGCAATATATTACTATTTGTTAATATTATATTTAAGACCATTTTTATTGCACTACTAGTATGCTTTGTATTTTCTTCATTTAAAAAGTGCAATGATAAATACCAATATAAAAACAACACCAATAGCTAAAAGATATCTATTAAAAGGTACGCCAGTATAATAAGAAGAATTTCATCCTCAATTTTATCTGTCATAATTAGCAGTATTAGACCTGCAAGAAGTAAATCATCTAAATAGATCTCATGATCAAAGATTGTAATAAGAGGATCCCCTGATCTTTCAGTTTTTTCTCTAGAACCAAATATTGAAGTGAGAAAGCTGAATGGTTGTGGCTTCCTTTTTTCTTCAGGACTAACATGTTCAACGGATGGTGAAGCATGCTCTTCTATATGAGAAGGCTGATGAGAGTGTGATTGGTGATCTTCAGAAGGAGATTCACTTTTTTTATACTTTCGAGATTTTGGAGTATGCTTCCTGTAAACCATACTTTCCACTCCTGTCCTACACTATTTCTATCGGTTAAGCGTTGAACTACTTAAAAATGCTGCTACTCTGAGTCGTCAAATAGTTTTGTTAAACTACCCATTTTTATAAGCTTCATACACGTTTGCAGCTTTTTTTGTCTATGTTTGTTTAGATAAGGATTTATGGCATTTAATAAATTTACTTTAGGATCATTAGGCGTATTAAGCATATTCATAGCTTTTTTCATTTTTCTTGACAAATCATTTACTTCATCAGTATCTGCTCGGGAGGAATCTCCATTTGTACTTGGTTTTTGACTTGTGTCATCAGCTGGGCTTTCTTCTTTTGTACTGCTATTAGACATAAGCATGTTTAATAAGCCCTTAACATTATCAGGAACATTTGTATTTGAGCTTTGTCCTAGCATATCTGCTATTTGTTTAAATTTATCTCCCATATCGTCACTCATTCAAATACCTCCAACTACAATTTTTTACTTAGATTTCAAAAAGTCATTGACTTTTTTCATTATGACATCACTGTCTTTACCGAGCATCTTTTCTAATTTATCCAAATCATTTTGAGTTATCTTTTTCTTAATTTCATCTTTATTTATTTTTAGACTATTGATTTTTTCATCGTCGAATTCATTAATTTTGTTTATTAATTCTTCTTTATCAATTTTTGCGATTTTTTTTTCAATTTCTTCAGGGTTGTCTTTTCTTAACATCTCAATTGCTTGATTCAACTTGGACTGAATCATTTTATCTGCTAACATTTCTTGCAATTTTTTACTTAAAGATTCTCCCATAAAAACCTCCAATTTTATGTATTAATGCTTTACTAATTACAGTTTATGCCGTATGACAAGCCTAATATGTACGAACCAATTTGCTTAATTTGAAATAGAAGCTTGGATTCATAACCCAAGCTTCTATTTAAGTAATTTTTGCCTTTTATAGGCCACTGCATGGAATTAATCGCAACTTTCTTCGTTATTGTTGCAAAGGAACAACAACAATAGTATGATTGCTACCCAAACTAGCCAGTCATTGTCACTACCAAATATATCTGATAAGAAACCAGAACTGCCGTTACAGAAACAGAAGAAGAAAATAGCTAATATTATAAGCCATTCACATCCAAAACCACTACCACTACCATCTTTACCTCCACCAAAACATCCCATAACTTTACCTCCAAAAAAATATTTAAGATACTGCATACTATGTAGTAGAAATAAAAGTTGTTACACCTATAAAAATTATTTTAAAACCATAAATGGTGGTATATTATATAAGTAGATTAGTTTATGTCAGTTTATTAGAGTTATAAGTCTTGGGAGGAAGTAAAACTCTCCCCTAAGTCTAAGAACTATGTTTATAATAGATATTGTGGCAATGAAACTGGTTATCAACTTTAAATAAATTATAACTGTTAATCAAGGGAGAATAGAATATGTTGGATGTAATAATTATTGGAAAAGGTCCTGCAGGCATATCAGCAGCGATATATACTGTCCGGGCTGGGCTTAAGACATTAGTGATTGGACAGGATAATAGTTCTTTGAGAAAAGCTGACCGAATCGAAAACTACTTTGGTTTTTCCGAACCGATTTCAGGGAAATATCTTTTAGAACAAGGAGAAAAGCAAGCACGTAGGTTAGGAGTGAAGTTTGATGATAGTGAAGTAGTAGCAATAGAAAAGGGTGAATTTTTTGATGTATATACCACAGATCAAAACTATTCCTGCAAAGCGGTATTATTAGCTACTGGACAGCAGATTGTAAAAGTAAAAATAGACAGACTTACTGAATTTGAAGGAAGTGGTGTCAGCTACTGCACTACCTGTGACGGATTCTTTTACAGAGGACTCAAGGTTGGAGTAGTAGGCTATAAGGATTATGCTATACATGAAGCTATGGAATTAGAGCCTTTGACAAAGAATATTACTATTTATACGAATGGAAATGAATTAGAGCTTTCAGAAAAATACAATAAGCTTGCTTCGCATTTTATAATAAATAACAAGGTAATCAAAGGTATTGATGGCGCTGATGTTATTGGAAATATAATTTTTGAAGATGGGACTGCGGAGAGCATTGATGGATTATTCATAGCATTCGAGTCGGCATCAAGTATAGATTTTGCAAGAAAACTTGGGGTAATAACAAGCAAAAATTGTGTTGTTGTTGATGAGAAACAGAAAACAAATCTTAAGGGATTATACGCTGCTGGAGATTGTACAGGAGGATTAAAGCAAGTTTCAACTGCAGTTGGGCAAGGTGCGGTAGCAGGTAAGCAAATGATTGAGTATATCAGAGACTTATAAATAAGAAGTAAAAAAACTTATCAAAAAACAGTTCAAAATATTAATGTCTTTAGCACAGGTTGAAAAAAATCCCATTTAGTGATAAAATGTGACCACGGCTGATAATAGCTGCCGCAAAAAGTAGGAGACGTGGCTATGTTTTTAATATTTATATTATTATGGGTTATTGCCATATTGCTAATTTATGCAAATCCAAAGGCAACCTGGGCTTGGTGGGCTAGTAGTTGTTTGTTCTTAAACGGATTTGGTGGCGTTGCAGTAGTATTTTCTGACGATATAATTCCGTTAGTAGAACAGACCAAAAACACAGATCTAATATTTTTGTGTTTAGTTGGTAAAGGTATTGCGGACGTTCTTCAACATTACTTGGCTACTTATGCTTTTATTGGCTTTGTGCTTCAGTTTACGAATTTTTTAGATATTAAGTTTACGACTGCTACCAAAAATATTATGTTAGCGTTGCTAGCCATTCCAAGTATTATGATGTTTATTTTATATCCAATTAAACCAGCATTTGATCCTAGTTATAGAGTATTATCAATATGGGTAGTTTTATATACTTTAGTAGCAAGCATTATGTTAGCAATCAGTATTTTTAAAGAAACAGACCACACGAAAAGGTATCAAAAGATCTTAACAGTTATTTTTGCTATTCCGACTTCATTATCTATAATGTGGACTAGTTATTTATCAGTGGCTGTTGGTTATCATAAAATATGGTATTTAAACATTTGGATTATACTATTTCAGTTTTTAATATTTATCATACTCGCTTTGAAATATGGTGTGCTTGGTGTAAGGCTAAGGGTCGAAAGAGGCAATCTAGATGAAACAATAGATACAGTAATTAACGGAATGAGTACAATATCTCATGCTATTAAGAATGAAGCAGCTACCATTAATCTATGTGTTGATACAATACGATGTGTAGAAAAAGTAAATTATAATACAGATAGAAAGTTAAGTGTTATTAAGGAGTCTAGCAAAAACCTATCTGATTTTACACAGAGGATAAATAAGTTTAGAATATTTGAAATAGATTTGGAACCATTTGTACTTAATATTTTAATCGAAAAAGTAATTAACCAAGTTATGCCTATAACTTCTGGAAAAGATATACAAATAATAAACAGAAGTAAGGAAGATGTCACAGTAATGATAGATACAGTGCATATAACTGAGGTTCTTAAAAACCTATTAATTAATGCAATTGAGGCTATTGAGATTGTGGGAACAATAGATATAGAAACAGAATTTATTGATGATAAAATTTGCTTATCAGTTGTAGACAATGGAGTAGGAATTCCTAAAGAAGCACTTGAAAAGGTTTTAACTCCGTTTTACTCAACTAAAAAAGGCAAGAATAATTTTGGACTTGGGCTAAGCTACTGCTATAAAGTTATGAAATGTCATAAGGGTAGCCTTAAAATAAATAGTAAAGTAAACCAAGGAACAACAATGTCGCTATTCTTTCCAAAAGAAAGAGTTCTTAACGTTTCAAATAGACTATCAGTAGAAATTGATTAAGCGATATTACTAAAATGATTTTAGCTTTAAAAAACATAAAAATGAGTATATTCCAATCTTGGTATATACTCATTTTTTATACTTAAGTAAAGGATAAATGCAACTAAGCTTCTGCTGTCGTCTAAGGCTTAACGCAGGCTAAGTTTACCTATTGTTTTAAAAAATGTTAAAAAATGTTGACAAGTTAGAATACTTCGCATTGCTTGGGCATAGAAATAAGGTGTAAGGGATGAATATTCATATATCAACTTTTAACATTTTAGTGTGAGGTGGCATAGGGATGCGAAAAATATTAAGTTTTATTTTAGTATGTGGAATTATGATGACTATTTTTACAGGTTGCACTCTACTTGATAAATTGGGAGCAGGTAATGCAAATAACGACGAATTGACTCCTGCCAGTAGTGTCACAATGGGTGAGGATGAAGCAAACAGCATAAAGGATAAAACTCCAATTCAACTATACTTTATAAATGAGCAAGGGAATAAACTCTCACCAGAAACAAGATATATCAAAAATTCTGAGACAAGTAAAGGAAATGCATATCTAGCTACTATAGTTTTAAAAGAGCTCATAAATGGGCCTGCAAAAGGAAGTCTATTACAAGCATCTATTCCAAAAGAGACGAAAGTTAATGCTAATGTAACTATTAAGGATGGTACTGCTACGGTTGATCTGTCAAAAGAGTTTATAGATAAGCATACTGGTGGCAAGAAAAAAGAACAGCTAACTTTATACTCCATAGTTAATACTTTGACAGAAATAAAGGATATTAAATCGGTACAGTTTAAAATTGATGGAAAAGTGAGAAAAGAATTTAAAGGTAGCTATCAAATTGATATGGCATATCCAAGATCAGCATACTTAATAACTGCAAAGCCCGAGGAAGGAAACAGCATAACTAAAGTTGATGAAGCAAAAAATAATAAGGTAGAGCCTACAAAAGAGCAGAGCAAGGAACCAGTTAAGCAAGATAAAATTGTAGAGCCTACAAAAGATCAGAGCAAAGAACCAGTAAAGGAAGATAAAATTGTAGAACCTACAAAAGAGCAGAGTAAGGAACCAATAAAGGAAGATACTACTAAAGACAAAAAGACTAATTCCGATACAGAAAATAGTTTTGACGATGTAGAAACAAAGGCAGAAATGCTAGAGTAGGTATCAATTTATATAATTGCATAAAAAATATACCAAGGTATCTTGAGGGAGATTATATGCTTTACAGCTTTAAATCTTAGTCTATCTCCTTCATAAGATACCTTGTTTTTGGTTAAATGGTTATATTCTTATGATTACAACAATTAAACGCATAATTAATGCTTTATATACGGAAAATATCAATGAACTTCTATATCCACCTTATTATAGCCTGCGTCGCAAAAACAGCAAAATTGGATATTGAAGGATAGTGTTTATATCAAATTATGCGACCGCTTTGCGGCTTCTGGAGGATAGTTATGCATACAGTATGGAAAGGCTCCATCAGCTTTGGACTGGTAAATATTCCTGTAAAAATGTTTACAGCCACAGAGGATAAGGATATACGGTTTAAATACATCCACAAGGAATGTCATACCCCAGTCAAATATAAAAAAACGTGTCCTGCCTGCAACAAAGATGTGTTGCCTGATGATATAGTTAAGGGATACGAATACGAGCCGGGTAAGTTTGTCATTTTGACTGATGAGGATTTCGAGTCGATAGAGACAAAGGGAGAAAAAACAGTTGAAATACTAGATTTTGTTAAGCTTGAGGAAATTGATCCAATTTATTTTGACAAAACATATTTTCTAGCCCCTCAAGAAACTGGGGGCAAGGCATATACCCTTTTAAGGGAGGCACTAAGTGGAAAAGACAGAATTGCAGTTGCAAAAATAACTATAAGAGAACGGGAGTCCCTTGCTGTAATTAGAGTATTCAATAACGTTATAGTCTTAGAAACAATATTTTATCCAGACGAGGTTAGAGACTATAAGCAGGTTCCTGGAGTCCCTGAAAACCTCCAAACGACAAAGGCAGAATTAGATATGGCTGTACAGTTGATTGAAAATTTGACCGCTCAATTTAATCCAGATAAATATATCGATACTTATAGGGAAAGACTTGTAGAACGAATTAATGCAAAAGTAGAGGGGAAGGAAGTTGTTGTAAAGAGAGATGCAGAAAAAGATAATGTTGTAAGCCTGATGGAGGCGTTGAAGCAAAGCATACAAATGTCAAAGGGTACAAAAAAGGTAGCAAAAGATAATAGCACTCAAAAGGCTGGGATGACCGAAGAAACGGAAAAGGCTGAAAAAACTGAAAAGACTCAAAAAACTGAGAAGACAGAAAAGGTTGATAACAAAGCTGAGTCAGACAAGAAAGAATCTGCTGATGATAAGCCAAAGAAAAAGGTAAGGAAGACCAAGGAGACAGTAAAATCATGAATTGGATAATACCGATGGAGCCTATTAACTGTTTGAAAGTGAAGGAGGATTCTGAATATATTCATGAGGTCAAGTGGGATGGCATTAGGGGTTTAGTTTACTTACAGGATAATGAATTGAAAATATATACTAAAAAAGGTAATGAAAGAACAGAGTTCTATCCCGAACTTAGTATTTTAAGTAGCGAATTTAAAAGTAAGGATATAGTACTCGACGGAGAGTTAGTGGTGCTAGATAAGATGGGATTGCCGTCCTTTTATAATAGTCTTATCCGAGAAACTGTAAGAAATAAAAGGAATTTAAAATACTATCAAAATAATTATCCTATTAAATATATAGTTTTTGATATTTTGCAATACAAGGACAAGTTATTAACGAGACTTCCTCTTTTTGAAAGAAAGCAGCTTTTACAACGGCTTTTTAAATCTGTTATAAATCAAAATGACGTAATTCGTTTATCAGAAGTGTTTTACGATGGAGAAGATTTATTTGAGAAAATGAAGCAAAAAAATATGGAGGGAATTGTCTCGAAAAAAGTAAATAGTCTCTATATTGAAGGAAAAAAGCATGATGTTTGGTTTAAAACCAAGTTCACCAAAAAGATGCTCTGTATTATTGGCGGTATACAGTGGAAGGGCGAAAACCCAAACTCTCTTGTATTAGGTGTTAAATCTTCCGAGGACAAAAAAATGAATTATGTAGGAAAGGCATCTTTGGGCTTGAAACAGTCGGATTTAAAACTACTAAAGGAGTACAGAAACGAACTTTTACAAGAAGAATGTCCTTTTATAGAGAGTAGCATATCAGATGTAGATATGACTGGTACAAAGCTTACGTGGGTAACCCCCACAATAACTTGTTGGATTAATTTTCTTGAGCTATCAAATGATGGACATTTTAGACATCCCAAAATTATTGGGTTTACCAATCTTCCTATTGAAGAAGCCAATGGAAAGGTGCTTACAGACTAATGGATATAATAGATATGAAGGTGGAAATAGAAAATAAAATAATTGATTTAAAGAATCCAGACAAGCTTTTTTGGCCTGAAGCTAACATTACAAAGCGTGATTACATTGAAACAATGACTGTATTAGCACCATTTATGCTAAAGTATACAAAAAATAGAATGCTAACTTCTATTAGATACCCCCATGGAATAGATGGAAAGAGTTTTTTTCAAAAAGAAAAACCCCAGAATACGCCGGATTGGGTTAAAATAGTAAAGTTTAATGATAAAAATTATATTGCGCTAAATTCTGCAGCAACACTAATTTGGTTATGTACACAAGCTGCTTTGGAACTTCATACAAGCTTTAATGTATACGATGAGCCAGACCATCCCACTAGCTTAGTATTTGATCTTGACCCAGATGATGACCAGAGCTTTGAAGATGTTGTAGAGCTTGCGCTTAGCATCCATGAAACACTGCAATCACTAAGTATAACAGGCTTTGTAAAAACTTCTGGAGCCACAGGACTTCAGATATTTATACCAACAGCTGCAAGATATGACTATGACACAGCACGTAGGTTAAATGAGTTTTTTGCACAATATTTTGCTCAAAAGCTAAGTAGTACAGTAACAATTGAAAGGCTTAAGAAGAATAGAGGAGGGAAATTATATTTTGATTGGCAGCAAATGTGGTATGGAAAAACTATGATTGCTCCATATTCAGCTAGGGCAGTCAAAAGTGGTGCTGTCTCCACTCCTTTGGCGTGGGAAGAACTACAGACAGCTCGTCCAGAGAAGTATACACTAAAAAACATAGCAACTCGACTGAAACAAAAAGGTGATTTGCTTGAGCCTAGTATTCATTGCAACAATAAAAAGCAGCTAGATGAGATTTTGAGGCAGCTTAATACAGTTCATTAAGTCAATACTCAATCCGATTATGTTAAATATTTGAAAGTTTTATTAATATTCAGTATAATTGAATAATGACACAGTAATATTCTATTATGAAATAATTACACAGTACTATTCTATTATTAAATAATGATTATTTGAATTGTGTTACATATATGGAAATCATGCAATTAAACTTTAAAATAGAACATTAAGTGAAAATTTTGGGGGAACAGAAAATGAGAGTATTAGTAACTGGTGGAGCTGGCTACATCGGTAGCCATACATGTATTGAGTTGCTTGAAGCAGGAAATGATGTAATAGTAGTCGACAATTTAAGCAATAGTAAGGAAATATCCTTGGATAGGGTAAAGAAGATAACAGGTAAGGATATAAAGTTTTATGAGATAAATGTACTTGATAAAGATGAGCTAGAAAAGGTATTTTCAAATGAAACAATTGATGCTGTAATTCATTTCGCAGGTCTAAAGGCAGTTGGAGAATCAGTAGCAATACCACTGCAATATTACCACAACAATTTAACAGGAACTTTCATCCTTTGTGAATTAATGAAAAAGTATGGAGTTAAAAACCTCGTATTTAGCTCTTCTGCCACAGTTTATGGAGACCCAGCTAGTGTTCCAATATCTGAGGACTTCCCACTATCCGCAACAAATCCATATGGTAGAACGAAGCTTATGATAGAGGATATTTTAAGAGATTTATACGTAGCTGATAAAACATGGAATATCGCTATACTGAGATACTTCAACCCTGTTGGTGCACATATTAGCGGAACAATAGGCGAGGATCCCAATGGAATACCAAATAATTTGGTTCCATACATTTCACAGGTTGCAGTTGGAAAGCTAGAGCAGCTAAGTGTATATGGAAATGACTACAATACTATTGATGGCACAGGAACGAGAGATTATATTCATGTCGTTGATTTAGCAAAGGGGCACATAAAAGCACTTGAAAAATTAGCAAAAAATCACGTAGGTGTTAGGGAGTATAATTTAGGAACTGGCAATGGATATAGTGTACTCCAAATGATAGAGGCTTTTGCTAAAGTGTGTGGCAAGGAGATTCCGTATAAAATAGTTGGTAGGAGACCTGGAGATATAGCTGCTTGCTATGCTAAGATTGATAGAGCTAAAAACGAGCTGGGCTGGGAAGCTCAAAAAGGGCTTGATGATATGTGTGCAGATTCCTGGAGATGGCAATCATCAAATCCAGAAGGGTATAAATAGAGTTCTTAGTGGTGGTATACACTGGGAAAACAGAGTTCGTAGGCTAAACTACTTTTCTTTAGCATTTGAAATCAAATAATTATAGGAGATGGATTCATGAATAATAAAACAACTTTAGTAATAATGGCTGCAGGCATGGGAAGTAGATATGGTGGATTAAAGCAAATTGAACCTGTAGGACCAAAAGGTGAAATTATTATGGAATATTCCATATATGATGCTATAAAAGCAGGCTTTAGTAAGGTTGTATTCATTATCAAAAAGGAGATAGAGGATACATTTAGAGAAGTAATAGGTAAAAAAATTGAGGGTTTTGTGGATGTTGAATATGTTTACCAGAGACTAGAAAATATACCGCAGGGATTTAGTGTACCAGAAGGAAGAACGAAACCTTGGGGAACTGGTCATGCTGTAATGTGCGCAAAAAATGCTGTAAAAACTCCCTTTGCGGTTATAAATGCTGATGATTTCTATGGTGCAAACACGTACAAGCTCCTTAATAATTTTCTATCCTCAAATCAGGACGTAGAGGACAAATACAAGTATTGTATGGTTGGCTTTGTTATAGAAAATACTTTGACTGAAAATGGGCATGTTGCAAGGGGCGTATGTAATGTTGATATGGATGGAAATCTAATAGATATTCATGAAAGAACCAAAATAATGAAATTTGGTGATGAAACCAAGTATACAGAGGATGAGAAAAATTGGATTACTATACCTAAAGCAAGCATCGTTTCGATGAATACTTGGGGGTTTAACCAAAGCATTTTCAAAGAGTTAGAAGAAGGATTTCCGACTTTCTTAGAAATGAATAAGGATAAAATATTAAAAGCAGAATACTTCTTACCTAGCGTTATAGATAATCTAATAAGGACTGGAAATACAGATGTAAAGGTGCTGCCAACTACGGATAAATGGTATGGGGTTACCTATAAGGAAGATAAACCAATAGTCAAGAAGTCAATCGGAGAGATGGTGTTGGCAAAACAATATCCTCAGTTGCTTTGGAAGGAATTTAAATCATAAAATACATATTGAAAAACAGAATTGTATGTAATATAATGTAAAATATTATGAATATTAAAATACCTACAAAGTGAGGGAGATATAATGTATAATGATAAAACCTTGGTTTGCAAAGAATGTGGTGAGGGATTTACTTTTTCTGCGGGTGAGCAAGAGTTTTATGAGGAAAAGGGTTTCCAAAATGAGCCTACTAGATGTAAAGCATGTAGAAGTAGAAGGGAACACCCAGCTAAAAAAGAATTATTTGATGCTGTCTGTGCAGAGTGTGGGCAAACAACAAAGGTTCCTTTTAAACCCCATTTAGATAAACCTGTGTTTTGTAGTAGCTGCTATTCAAATAGAAAATAATACATATTTTAGATTTTAATTACGAATATAAGTAGGCTGAGTCAAGCTAACATTTTAATACATTAGTTTGAAGAGGCCTACTTTTTTAATATGTTATCCACATGCAAAATCCCCCAAAGTAATAGTTATAAACAAGGTTATTAACATTATCCACAGAAAAGTATACACAAAACAGGTGTTTTGTTGAACAAATGTGCAAAACGTTTGAACATATTGTTAATACTGGAGTGGAACGGTTTAGAGAAAAAAACTTAAAATTACATAAATTTGATAGAAAAAAATTAAAGGGATTTGTTATAGTTATGTAGAATTATAGATTCATAACAAGTACCACTATTTGAATGACTAAAATATTAATTACACACAAAAACGCAGAGAGGGGCTGTTATTTATGAAAACAATAATTACTGGAAAAAATATTGATGTTACTGAGGGCCTTAAGGAAAGAGTAACAAAGAAAATTGGCAAGCTCGATAAATTTTTTAATAATGAAACTGAAGCTCATGTGACATTGAGTGTTCAAAGAGTTAGGCAGATAGCCGAGGTAACAATATCTTTTAATGGTATTGTTCTGAGAGCAGAAGAATCAAATGAAGATATGTATACATCAATAGATAAAGCTATCGATTTACTTGAAAGACAAATTAGAAAAAATAAAACAAGGCTTGAAAGAAGACTTCATAACAATGATTTTAGAGTTGAAGATTTTAAATTTACAGAAGAAATACAAGAGGAGACAGATTTTAAGGTAGTAAAATCAAAGAGATTTGCGTTTAAACCAATGGATGTAGAAGAAGCAATTCTCCAGATGAATTTACTTGGACATGAATTCTTTATGTTCTCTAATGCAGAATCTAAACAGGTTAACGTAGTATATAAAAGGAAAGATGGAAATTACGGTTTAATTGAACCAGAATTCTAAAAAGTACACATTATTTAAAAAGGATTACCTCCCAATAGAATTTTATTTCTATTGGTGAGACAATCCTTTTTCTTTATAATTGCGCTAATAGATTTCTAAAAGTATTTCAAATATGCTGCTCAGAGAGGTTTAATTTATGTTTTACATTGGTGTAGATTTAGGTGGAACAAATATTGCAGTAGGTTTAGTAGATGAGATTGGAAATATATTCTCAAAGAATTCGGTTCCAACCCATAGGGAACGAGAATATTCAGAAATAATAAAAGACATGGCTACCTTAATATTGGATTTGATAAATAAGGAAGGCTTAAAGATTGAGGATTTCCAAAGCATAGGAGTAGGTAGCCCGGGAGTGCCCAACTGTAGTGAGGGAGAGATTGTTTATGCTAGCAATATAAAGTTTAGAAATGTGCCTCTAAGGAAAGAGCTACAAAAATATATTAACTTACCCGTGTACGTAAACAATGATGCTAACGTAGCGGCCTATGCAGAGAGTGTAAAGGGTGCTGCAAAAGGGGCCAAGTGTGCTGTAGCCATCACACTTGGGACAGGTATAGGTAGTGGAATAGTTGTGGATGGGAAAATATTTAGCGGCTTCAACAATGCAGCCTCAGAGCTTGGACATATGGTCGTAGAAATGGATGGAGAACAATGTGGTTGTGGCAGGAGAGGTTGCTGGGAATTATATGCTTCAGCAACAGCATGTATAAGACAAACTAAGAAAGTTGCTTCAGAAAACCCACAATCTCTTATTAACAAGTTAGTAGATGGTGATTTGAATAAAATAGATGCCAAAATAGCATTTGATGCTGCGAAACGCGGAGATATTGCTGGACAGAAGATAGTTGACCAATATATAAAGTATATCGGTGAAGGCCTAGCAAACATAGTAAACATTTTTCAGCCAGAGGTAATTGTAATTGGTGGAGGTGTGTGCAAGGAGGGGGAATTCTTGTTGGCTCCGCTGAGAAAACATATAGAAGAAAATACATTTGCACCTTCGCACAATATCAAAATTGCAGAGCTAAAGGTTGCTCAAATGGGTAATGATGCAGGGATTGTTGGGGCTGCTATGTTGAGAGAGTAAACAGATAGAAGAGTAAAAGCCTAAGAGAAGAAAACATATTTTACAAATAACACTCAAAGTAATATAATACTTACGAATTTGATTTTAATTTATGCATACAATTAGGAGATATTGATATATGTTTGCTAAAACTTCTTACGGTATTACAGCAGTCAAAAGAAAGAGATTAAATAGAGAACTTGGTGTTTTTGGTTACTTAGTCCAAGAATGGCTATTATTTTTAACCTTTGGTATGCTTCTTGTAAAATCAATCATTCTGATGGGATTTGTTTATAGTTCGAATCAATCAGTTATTGACATGGCTTTAGGTCTAAGAAATATTAAATATATGTCAATTACAATAGCACCTTTACTAATAATAGTATCATTTAGCTTCTTAGCAAAAAATAAGGGTAGACTTTGGCTTCTGCTGATACTTAACTTTTTATGCTCGTTCTTGTTTGCTTTTGATGCGGTTTATTTAAGAGCTGGTGGTAATTTCTTATCGACTCAGCTACTGAGGCAGACTGGTAATCTAAATAATCTATGGGGTAGTATATTTGCAATGTTTAGGCCTTGCGATATAGTATTCTTTGTTGATATTCCTATATTCGCAATTCTTCTGATAATTACTAGAAAAATTTATTATTCATCTCCACTTTTCACCAAGTTTAAAGCCCGTATAATAGCTTTCTTTACAGTTTTCATCTTATCTATAGCTTTTATAGTATTAAGATATATATCAATTGATGTCTATGGTAACAATAAAAACAATTTCATTTTTTATACTTTCTGGAACCCAGGTCAGACAATATGTAATAATTCTCCAATGGGATATCATATATATGATTGTTATGTATTTTTCTCAGACTTTAGGCCATATAATATATCCTCAGAGCAAAAGACGGAAATTCAAGCTTGGATTGATGCCAAGGATGAAAATCTGCCGGCCAATAGCTTTAAGGGTATTTACAAAGATAAAAATCTTTTAGTAATCCAAGTAGAATCCCTCGAGAATTTTGTTATAGGACAGTCAGTAAATGGGCAGGAGATAACACCAACTTTAAACAAATTATTAAAAAACAGTATTTATTTTGATAACTATTATACTCAGATTAATGAGGGGACAAGCTCTGATGCCGATTTAATGGCAAATACTTCAGTTTTTCCTGTAAGAACGGGAAGTACGTTCTTTAGGTTTCCATTTACAAAATATAATTCTTTCCCCAAAATACTTGAGAATCATGGATATTCAACTAAAGCAATTCATCCTGATAACGGTGAATATTGGAATTGGATGGAAGCCTTAAACAACATGGGCTTTCAACAATGTATAGATGCCAAGAGCTTTACAATGGATGAAATTATTTTCTTGGGACTCAGTGACGAATCCTTCTTAAAGCAAATAAAGGATACTATAATTAATCAAAAAACACCATTTTACAATTTTATGGTCACACTTTCAAGCCACTCGCCATTTGATATGCCAGAGAGAAATAGACAGTTAAAATTGGATGCTTCACTAGCAGATACAACACTTGGTGGGTACTTTCAAAGTATAAAATATACTGATAGCTGTTTGGGGACTTTTATTGATGAACTAGATAAATCAGGTGTACTAGATAACACAGTACTTGCTATTTATGGAGATCATGACTCGGTACACAAATATTTTAAAGATGAAATACATGCAATTAAGCCAGCACAGGCTTGGTGGCAGGAAAATGATAAAAAAATCCCGTTAATTATTTATGAAAAAGGGCAAGCCGCAAAAACGATACATACAACTGGTGGACAAATAGATTTAATGCCTACACTTTTGTACTCATTTGGTATAGACGAGAGCGAGTATGAGTCAACGGTATTTGGACGAAACCTTTTAAACACAAATGAAGACTATGTACTTCTCTCAGATGGCCAATTCCGTGGAAAGATTGATTCAGACAAACAAAGCGAGATATTAAAAGGCTTGGGATATGCAGACATGGCAATTAGATCAGACTTCTTCAAAGGTAAATAGGTAAAGGAACCAACCAAGCAAAGCTAGAGCCCAATAAAAAGTAAGAATTTTAGAAAGGATATAAAGTGAAAAATTTAGTACTTATAGGTATGCCAAGTGCTGGTAAAAGTACAGTGGGTGTCATTGTAGCTAAGAACCTGGGTATGTCTTTTATTGATACTGATGTAGTACTACAGACACAGCAGGGCAGACTGTTACAGGATATAATAAATAAAGATGGTATTGAGAACTTTCTTGAGATAGAAGAAAGTACAATTATTTCACTTCAATGTGAAAATACAGTTATTGCTACAGGTGGCAGTGTCATATACAGTGAAAAGGCCATGAGCCACCTAAAACGAAATGCAGTGGTAATTTATCTTATGATAGACTTGAACACTGTTAACAAAAGGTTGAATAATATAAAAACCAGGGGTGTTGTATTGGGACCTGGACAGAATTTAAACCAAGTTTATGAAAATAGAAAGCCACTTTATGAGAAATACGCCGATATCACCATTGACTGCTCTAAATACTCAATAGATACAACGATAAATACTATTCATCGCAGATTGGATTCCTTGTCATAAAACTTAAAATGAAATATAATTAAGGAGCGACTAAATAATAAAACAACGTGCCAGTCAGAAAGTGACGTTATTATTTAGTTGTTTCTAAGATGCTGAGTGAATATCTCGGCATTTTATATTCAGAGGGAGAAAACTCCTACTAATAATATAATAATTATGTTAAAAACATAAGGGTTTTTTGATAAGATAAGCCTTATATAAGCATGTATAAGCAATTCGAATGTATTTATGGAGGAAATAATGGATTTGTTAAGCGGGTTAAACAAAGAACAAGAGTTAGCGGTGCTCCACGATGAAGGACCACTTCTCATATTGGCAGGGGCAGGTTCTGGTAAAACTAGAGTATTAACTCATAGAATCGCATACCTAATCAAACAAAAAGGTATTTTTCCATCAAGTATTTTAGCAATAACTTTTACTAACAAGGCTGCAAAAGAAATGAGATCAAGAATCGACAGCCTAATTGGTGATTTGAGTAGGGATATGTGGGTTGGAACCTTTCACTCTATATGTATAAGAATGCTCAGAAGAGATATTGAAAGGCTTGGATATGATAGAAGCTTTGTCATTTATGATACCCAAGACCAGCAAGTAGTTATCAAGGAATGCTTGAAAGAACTCAATATAAATGATAAGAACTTTCCTCCAAAATCAGTGCTTGAGACCATTGGGAAGCAAAAGGATGAGCTTATTGATGCTGCTCACTTTGAGAAGCTTTATGCCTCTGATTTTAGGATGGGGAAAATCGCTAAGATATATAAGCTATATGAGAAAAAACTCAAGAATAATAATGCACTTGATTTTGATGATATTATTTTGAATACAATAAAGCTTTTTAACCAATATCCAGAGGTATTAGAATTTTATCAGAGGAGATTCAGATACGTTTTGGTGGATGAGTATCAGGATACAAATACAGCACAATACACGCTAGTACAAAAACTATCAGAGGCGCACAAAAATCTTTGTGTTGTGGGCGACGATGACCAGTCAATATACGGGTGGAGAGGCGCTAATATCCGCAATATACTTGACTTTGAGAAGGATTTTAAAAGTTGCACAACAGTAAAGCTTGAGCAGAATTATCGTTCAACGCAAAACATACTAGATGCTGCAAACCAAGTCATTAGCAATAATACCGGGAGAAAATGCAAAAGTTTATGGACCGAAAATAAAGGTGGAAACAAGATTGTATTGTGTGAAAATGAAACTGAACATGAAGAGGCATTATACACGGCAAGAGAGATTCAGAGACTAACTAATGAAGAGAATAGAAAATACATGGATTTTGCCGTGCTATATAGAATTAATGCACAGTCCCGTGTGCTAGAAGAAATGTTCATGCGCGAAGGGCTGCCATATAAGATAATTGGGGGACAGAAATTCTATGACAGAAAGGAAATCAAGGATATTATTTCATATCTTAGATTGATTCAAAATCCAGCTGACAATATTAGCTTAAAGAGGGTTATAAATGTACCTAAGCGAGGTATAGGAGATGCCACTGTTGAAGCTGCTGAGGATATTGCGCTTGAAAGTGGGATATCCATATTTTCTGTAATATCTAATGCAGATGAATGTCCGACTTTAAGAAGAGCAGCACAAAAATTAAATAACTTTTCAAGTATGATACTAAAAATCAGGACTATGAAGGAAAATATGAGTATTTCTGATTTACTTGAAATGGTGATAGACGAAACTGGTATACTGAGAGAATATGAGGCTGAAGACACTGTTGAAGCACAATCAAGGATAGAAAACATAAAAGAGTTAAAATCTGTTGCTATTGAGTTTGAGAAGAAGCAAATCGAAGAAAATAACCTTGAAGAATTTTTGGCCAATATATCATTGGTTTCAGATCTTGATAACCTTGAAGATGAGCAGGATTATGTAGTTTTAATGACTATGCATAGTGCCAAAGGGCTTGAGTTCCCAATTGTATTTATTCCAGGAATGGAAGAAGGTGTCTTTCCAGGTTATAGGGCAATGACAGAGGGACCTGAACAGCTTGAAGAGGAGCGTAGACTCTGCTATGTAGGCATAACAAGAGCTAGGGAAAAACTGTACTTATCAAATGCCCGCTTTAGAACACTATTTGGTAACTCGAGCTATAACAAGCCTTCCAGATTTCTATCAGAAATACCAGAAAACCTGGTTGAGTACCCTTTTAAAACATCAAGAAACTCGTTTGAAAAAAAGGAGACTACAGCTTGGGGTAAAACTCAAACTTGGAATTCTTCTCAAACTTTGAGCTCCCAGCAAACCTGGGGTAAAACTGGAACTTCGAATACTACTCAAACCACGAGTGTACCTCAAACCTCTGGTATAAATAAAAACCAGAGTGTGGGAACGGGTTCATTAAAAGATCTACTCAATTCAAATCTAGTGTCCCGTGGATTTGGTGGAAATGCGACATCAACTAATAGCGTACCTTCAAAAACAGTAACAACAACATCTGACTTTAACGTGGGAGACAAAGTAGAGCACAAGAAGTTTGGAAAAGGGTCTATTTCAAAAGCCACAGCAGATAATGGTGATCAAATGCTTGAAATTCATTTTGAGGGATCTGGTATGAAGAGGCTGATGGGCTCATTGGCAAACTTGAAAAGGCTAGAATGACAATCTTGTGCATAAATAAAAAAAGTTTTAGAAAATTTATCATTTTCTAAAACTTTTTTTATTTTATAGTGTATATATAGTTAGGGCAACAAAACAATAAGATCCGGTGTAGTTATTATTTGGTTGTTCCTCAGGGCATAAAAAAAGGGTGGTTGCATATTTGGAAGTTTCAGATTTAGACATTTTAAAGGAATACAAAAAGAATAATAGTAGGGGTCTGGAACTTGTTTATGATAGGTATAGAAAATATGTCTACACAATAGCATTTCATTATGCCAGTAATAAGGAGGACGCCCTAGACATTACGCAAGAAGTATTTATTTCAGTTTTTAAATCCATGGGTAGCTTCAAAGAGCAGTATTCCTTGATACCGTGGATAAAGAAAATCACAGTTAATAAATGCTTAAATTTTTTAAGAAGTAGGAAGGTAAATATCTCGCTTAATGAAACTACTGAGAGCGGAGACGAACTACAAAATGTTTTTAGCTCAGATGAAATGACAGAAAGTGCAATTGTTTGCAAAGACACGAAAAAAGCACTAGAAGAAGCTATAAAAAAGCTACCTGACAGAGAAAGAATGGCTATTTTATTAAGGCATATGAAGCAGATGAAGTATGAAGAGATAGCAAGCAGTATGAAGCTACCTACAGGGACAGTCAAAACGCTTATACATAATGGAAGAAAATCAATTAAGCAAAATTTAATAACGCAAGGCGCTTGGGAGGTATGATAGTATGAGTTGCGAAAAAGTAGAGACTTCATTATTACAGGATTATTTAGAAAAAACAATTGATCCACTTGAAAAGATATTCATTGAAAGTCATTTGAATACCTGCAAGCAGTGTCGAAGAGAATTATCAGAATTAAAGCTGATGTTCTGGGAACTAGACAATAAAGGCAATTATGAAACCGAGTATCCAAAGGAATTAGATACTATGGGAACTGACTTAATTGATACCTTCTTAGGCAAGAAATTAAAAAGTAGTACACGCAAAGTCGTTGATATGCAAGTTAACACATTAAAGATTTCACAAAAGTTTTTAAAGTATATGCCGGGTGCAAAACAAACGCCTAAGATTCTTAAAAAAGCCTCAAAAGGCTTGGCTAAAGGGGTAAGGAAGATATTGATTGCAAAATGATAAATTAAAATTAACACAAGAATATACTGTAACAATTTTTGGTACAATGCGAACTTACTTGTCACATTGATAAGGTACATGGAGGTTAGAATGCTATTAATCTATATATTAGTTAAAGTAATATTATATATATTGTTAGTGCTGTTAGTAGTAATTTTAGCAGTCCTGATTATTCCATTCAAATACTATTTTTATGGAAAGAAGCTAGAAAGTACTTCACTCGAGGGTTCGGTTTCATGGCTATTTGGCGGACTAAAAATGAGATTTCATTATAACTCTGATAATGGATATAACATGGGAATGAACATTCTAGGAATCAAAAAGAAACTCGTTAACAAAAAAGATAAAAACCAAAGCAAGCCTTATGTGAAAGATAAAAAGCATATTTATGACAAAAAGCATGATAAACCTGCTTATAGTTATTTTACATATGAAGTTTTAATAAAAGTAATACAGTTAGTTTTTAAAATGCTAAATCATTGTAAGCCCAGTAAATTTCATTTAGAAGCCAAAGGTAGTTTTGATGACCCGATGTATACAGGGTTACTGTATGGAATACAAAATGCTGGATTTACAATTTTAGATAAATATAATATCCACATAAAGCCATCATTTGATGATGAAGTAATGATGGGAAGCTTTAAAATAGGTGGTAGTATTCAGATATTCTATCTATTACTAGTTGCGATAGAATTTGTGATTACCAAACCTTTTAGAAGTATATTATTAAAAAATATAAAAATAAAAATTAAGAGGAGATTAAAAAAATGGCCAATAACTTCAATTTTAGTGAAAACATGAGTATGGTTTTTGAAAAGCTGGAGAATTTTCTAAAGACAAAGACTGTAGTAGGTGAGCCAATAAAGATAGGTGATACTACAATTGTACCTTTCGTTAATATTACGTTTGGATTAGGAATGGGCGGCGGAGTTGGTACTGATGATAAAGGTATGGGCGGTGACGGTGGAGGTGGTGGCACTGGTGCCAAAATAGCTCCAACTGCAGTGCTAGTTATTCAAGGTGATAAGGTTGAACTGTTACCTATAAAGAAAGCTGGTGGACTTGATAAACTTCTTGATATGGTTCCCGGTATAATGGATAAGATAAGTGAAAAAAAGGAAGAAGAAAAAGTTGAGAAGAAAATAGAAGAATAACGCTATTGTACTCAAAAAGCTGCTGACAAGTTAACTGTCAGCAGCTTTTTGACGAATTTTATTCACTTATGTAATGTTTTTATTTAATCGCTTTTGTTAAAGAAATTGCTATTGACTGATATAATAAAATCTAATATAATAAGTATAATTTAATGAATTAACACTTTAATGCGGTAAAGTAAATACAGTTTAAGACGGATATGTATAAACCAAATAAAAAAGTTTTAGTGTTATGAATAAAGTAAGACACAATACTTAAAATAATCTAGCTAAAGTAAAATGTAATAGTTTATGTATATATGGACAAAGTGAAACCATCTAAACTAAGATTAGGATTGGTTGATTTGAATTAGTAGCCGATAAACGGCTAAGGGAGGTTATTATGTCAAAGTGGAAAATATATACGCCGGATGGTGTACAGGATATCTTGTTTGATGAATGCTATGCAAAGAGAGAGTTGGAAAATAAAATACGCAATACCTTTAGGTCCTATGGCTATTATGAAATTGAGACTCCTACAATAGAGTTTTTCGACGTGTTTTCATCTGAAATAGAGCACTTCCCACAGGAGTCTATGGTAAAGTTTTTTGATCAAAAAGGAAGAATACTTGTTCTAAGGCCGGATATAACTGTTCCTGTTGCTAGGATTACAGCTACAAAAAACCGCGATATGAAGCTTCCTATTAAATATTCCTACATCGGGAATGTATTTAGATTTAATGAAGTGGGCGGCGGTCGCCAGAATGAATTTACACAAGCTGGTGTTGAAATGCTAGGTGATTATTCTTCTGAGAGTGATGCAGAGATTATAGCCGTAGCAATAAATACACTCAAAATAGCTGGTTTAGAAAATTTTCAAATTGATGTTGGGCAGGTAGAGTTTTTTAAAGGCTTAGCTGAGGAAGCTGGTTTTTCCAATGATGATGTTATTGCAATTTCTAAACTAATTGATAGAAAAGATATTGTTGGCGTTGAAGAAATAGTTAATAGGTATGAAATTAGTGATGAATTAAGGAAGTTAATCTTAAAGCTTCCTGGATTATTTGGCTCGATAGAAGTTATTGAAAAGCTAAAACAGGATACAAAGAATAGCAGAAGTCTAGCTGCCTTAGAGAACATCGAAGAAGTAATTGGTATACTTGATGATTACGGATTTTCAAAGTATATTTCAGTTGATTTTGGAATGCTAAAAGGACTTAATTATGATACCGGTATAATTTTTAGAGGCTTTACTCATGGAGTAGGTTTCCCAATACTTTCAGGTGGTAGGTATGATAGTCTAACCTCTAGTTTCGGCAGGGATTGCCCTGCTACAGGCTTCTCATTGGGGATTAACCTGCTGATGACTGCACTTGAAAAGACTGAGCGACCTTTGGAAAAGCCAAGTGTTGATTCTTTGATTTGCTATAAAAAGTGCAATAGAAAAAATGCAATTGAAATAGCAGAGGCTTTGAGGAAACAGCCTATGAATATTGAAACTTTTGTACTAACCGAGGAAATTGAACAGGGTATAAGCTACGCTATTTCAAAACAAATCGGTGGTGTGATTTTTATTGAGGACGCTGGTAAAATTACGATACACGATATTATTAACAATACAATAAGTGAAACAAGATATGAGGACTTATTAAATAAATAACTCAACTTTTCTAAATGAGCTATTACATATTCTTAAGTAATTTCCTAAGTACTTTCAGGGAATAAATATACCAGCCCTGCGATGGGTAGTGACATTAGCTAGAAAAATCTAGTCAGAAAATAATTAATTGAGGGGTTAACATTATGAGATATTTAACTATTGCACTTTCAAAAGGAAGACTTACTGATATGTCAATAGAGCTATTTGAGGCAATTGGAATTGATTGCTCAGAGCTCAAGTCTTCAACTAGGAAGTTAATATTATCAGATGAAAAAAACAAGATTAAGTTCTTCCTGGCAAAGCCTGCAGATGTTCCTACATATGTTGAATATGGCGCTGCAGATATAGGAATTGTGGGAAAGGATACCTTGTTAGAAGAAGGCCGAAACCTATATGAAGTTCTGGATATGGGATTCGCAGCTTGTAAAATGGCTCTTGCTGGACCGGCAGAACTTGAAGGCAAGATAGACGAGCTCAATATAAAAAGAGTAGGGACCAAATACCCTAATATAGCTAGAAATTATTTTGAGAAAGCTAGAAGAGAAAGTGTTGAGATAATTAAACTAAACGGTTCAGTTGAGCTTGCTCCGCTGGTAGGGTTATCTGAGGTTATAGTTGACCTTGTTGAGAGTGGTCGTACATTAAAAGAAAATGGTTTGGTAGTACTTGATACCATAGCAGACATAAGTGCTAGAATGGTTGTTAATAGAGTTAGTATGAAAATGGAAAACATACGTATCCAAAGGATAATTGATGGTATAAGAGAGCAGCTAGATGCAGCTAAATAAGGCAGTCTGTAAAAGAATAGGAAGTTTTTATTTAGTTGATACTTAGTGATTAGGGAGATAAGGTGAAAATATGCTTAATATTGTAGATTTACGTTATGATAACAATGGAACAGGTGCAAAGGAATTATATACGAAACTTAATCAAAGGACCAAGTCCCAAGATGGTGGAAATATAATAAAAATTGTTGCTGAAATTATAGAAAATGTTAAAAATTCTGGTGATGAGGCTTTAAGAGAGTATTCTAAAAAATTTGATAATGCTGATATAGAGAGTATTAGGGTCTCAGATGCCGAGATAACTGCTGCATATGATGTTGTTGATGAAGAGTTATTACAGACTATAAAGAAATCCAAGCAAAATATATGGAACTTCCATGAGAAACAACTACAAAACAGCTGGATCAGCCCAAAAGAAGATGGTACAATGCTGGGACAAATAGTTCGTCCTTTAGAAAAGGTTGGATTATATGTCCCTGGAGGTACAGCTCCACTAATATCATCAGTTTTAATGACAGCTGTTCCAGCAAAAGTTGCAGGAGTGTCAAAGATAATTATGTGTACACCTCCTTCTAAAGATGGCAGTGTAAATCCAGCAATATTAGTTGCTGCAAGAGAAGCTGGAATAGATGAAGTATATAGAGTGGGTGGTGCTCAGGCTATTGCGGCAATGGCATATGGGACAGAGTCAATACCCTGTGTTGACAAAATATGTGGACCTGGAAATGTCTTTGTTTCGACTGCTAAACGTCTTATATTCGGAGACTGTGACATAGACATGTTTGCTGGCCCAAGTGAGATTTTGGTAATAGCTGATTCAACTGCAAACCCATCATATGTAGCAGCCGACCTGCTTTCTCAGGCAGAACATGATAGATTGGCGTCATCAGTGCTTATTACAAATGATGAAAGCCTTATTCAAAGGGTAGATGTCCAGATTGAAAAGCAGTTAGCCAAATTGAGTCGAGGATTGATAATACAAAAATCTCTTGAAGACTATGGATTTGTAGTTTTAGTAGATAATATTGAGAAAGCTATAGAAGTATCAAATAACATAGCGCCTGAACATCTTGAACTTTGCATAGATGAGCCTATGAGTAGATTGGGTTTAATAAAAAATGCAGGGGCGATATTCATAGGAGATTATTCTCCAGAGCCTTTAGGTGACTATATGGCAGGCCCTAGTCATGTACTGCCTACAAGTGGTACTGCTAGATTTTCTTCACCTGTAAACGTGGACCAATTTATTAAGAAATCCAGTTTGATATATTATAACAGGCAAGCCCTTGAGAAAACTAGCAAAGACATTATTAAATTCGCTGAGGCCGAGCTTTTAGATGCCCATGCAAATGCAATCAAAGTTAGATTTAATGATTGAATATTCATCGAACATTCATGGAGGTCAGTATGCTTGAAGAATTGATAAGACCTGAAATACGGTCGTTTACACCATATAACGCTAATCAGCAGCCATATAGAATTAAGCTTGATGCAAATGAGAGTCCTTTTAATTTGCCGTTAGAGGTCAGGCAGAAACTTGCAGATTTCTTATTAAACGACCCTCAGTTAAATCTATATCCTGATACTGATTCAATTGAACTTAGAAAGTTAATAGCAGAGCAGTGGGGTATTGCAAAAGAAGCAATAATAGTTGGTACTGGTTCTGATCAACTGATACAGGTTATTACAAATGTATTTATAGGCAATGAAGACAAGGTACTATATCCTGCTCCTTCATTTAGCATGTACAGAGATTCGTGTTTAATTGCGGGCGGGGTTGCGGTTAAGTATCTGCTTGACCCAATTGATAAATATGAGTATTCAAAAGAAGTAATTTGTGATGCCTATGAAAATGAACATCCTAAAATCATATATATTTGCAATCCAAACAATCCCACAGGGAATTTAATGCCGGTTACAGAGATTCTAGAAGTGGTACGCTATTGCCAGAAGTCTATTGTAATAGTAGATGAGGCTTACGCTGACTTCTGCGATACAACAGTAATACCGTATGTTGAAGAATACCAAAACCTTTTGGTTTTGAAAACTTTCTCAAAGGCATATGGGTTAGCCGGAATTAGATGTGGTTATTCTATATCTTCGAAAAATCTAGCTAATGCAATCAATTTGGCTCGACCACCATATAACATAAGTTCATTATCTCAACTAGCGGCCCAACTGGTTTTGCTGGAGAAAACTGAGATTTTAAAAAATATTTCGTTTCTTGTAGAGCAGAGAGAGTGGATGGCTCAGCAATTGTCTAAAATAAAAGGAGTAGAGGTTTATAATTCATCTGCTAATTTTATACTTGTAAAGGTCGATAATTGCAAAGAAGTAAATAAAAAGCTATGTGAAAAAGGTATATTTGTTAGATCCTTTGGCTTAGCACCATTACTAGAAGACTGTATGAGAATAAGTATAGGAACACATGAACAAAACGCCATTTTTCTTGATGAACTTTTCAGTATCTGTTATAATAATTAACGAACATTATAACTGAAATACGGAAAAAAGTTCGGAATATAAAATATGAATGGAGGGATACTTTTGCGAGAGGGAGTAGTAAACAGGAATACAAAAGAAACCCAGATTAAACTACACATTAATCTTGATGGTAAGGGAGACTGCAATGCTAATACAGGTATAGGCTTTTTTGACCACATGTTGGTATTACTTATTAAACATGGATTAATGGATGGAGACTTTGATGTGAAAGGTGATTTATATGTCGATTCACATCATACTGTTGAGGATACTGGTATTGCATTAGGTTTGGCTATAAGACAGGCCCTTGGAGATAAAAAATCTATAAAGAGATATGGTACTGCTTTTGTTCCAATGGATGAGTCTCTTGTTCAAGTATCCTTGGATTTGAGTGATAGACCATTTTTGGTTTTTGATGCTAGCCTTACACAACAGATGGTGGGACAAATGGACACGCAGCTAGTTGAAGAGTTCTTTAGAGCAGTGGCATTTAATGCGGGTATTACTCTACATATCAAACTCCTGCATGGTACAAACTGTCATCACATTATTGAAGGAATGTTTAAGGCTTTTGGTAGAGCATTGGATGAAGCAACCAAAATTGATACAAGAATAGTCGGAGTAATGTCTACAAAAGGACTGCTTTGATATAATAAATAACTAAATAATAATTTTAGATTTTATAGGAGGTAAAAACATGCTGATTAACAATACAGATTTTATTAAATTACCCTTATTTATAAAGGGAAAGGTACGAAATGTTTATGATTTAGGAGACAAACTCCTCATTGTTGTAACAGATAGAATTTCAGCTTTTGATGTTATATTTTCAGAATTGATTCCGAACAAAGGTGCAGTTCTAAATAGTATCTCAGCCTTTTGGTTTGATTATACAAAAGATGTTATTGGAAATCACGTAATAACTACAGACGTGAACAAGTATCCTGAGGAGCTACAAGCTTTTAAAGAGGAACTAGAAGGTAGATCAATGTTAGTAAAGAAAATTGATATGCTTCCTGCTGAATGCATAGTAAGAGGATATCTTGAGGGCTCAGGTCTAAAGGAATACCAGCAAACAGGTAGCATATGTGGAATAAAATTGCCAGAGGGTCTAAAACAAGCTGACAAACTTCCAGAACCAATATTTACTCCTTCAACAAAAGAATCAGAGGGACATGATATAAATGTATCATTTGAGGGGCTTTGTGACAAAATTGGAGTTGAAATGGCTCAAAAATTAAAGGATGCAAGTATTAATTTATATCTCAAAGCTAGTAAGTATGCTGAAAGTAAAGGACTTATTTTAGCAGATACCAAGTTTGAATTTGGTATGGATGAAGGAAAATTAGTGGTTGCTGATGAGGTGTGTACACCAGACTCATCACGTTTCTGGTCTATGGAAAAATATCAGCCGGGTAGAGCACAGGAGAGCTTTGACAAGCAGTTCCTTAGAGAGTATCTTGAGAGTCTTACCTGGGATAAACAGCCTCCAGCTCCAAGCCTTCCAGAGGATGTAATTAAGAATACAGAGGCAAAATATATAGAAGCTTATGAGAGAATTACCGGCAAAAAGTTCTAAAAGTTATTTTTATTATCTTTAGAACTTTTGACCCAGGCTTTTGAAATACTTAATTCCGAAACGATTGGGGGAGGAATATGATTGCTATCATTGACTATGGCGTTGGAAATTTGGCAAGCGTAAACAAAGCATTTAGTTTTATAGGGCAGGATTCCAAAATAACTTCAGACCGTGGAGAAATATTAGCTGCCGATAGGGTAGTTCTGCCTGGAGTTGGTGCTTTTGCTGACGCTATGAATAGTCTTGAGAAAACAGACATGATTTCTATTATTAATAAAGTAGCGAAAAGTGGGAAACCACTATTGGGTATTTGCTTAGGTATGCAGCTAATGTTTGATTACAGCACTGAGGGTGGAGAAAAGGTGATGGGCCTTGGTTTGTTAAAGGGCAGTATCACACAATTTCCCTTTGATATGGGGCTGAAGGTTCCTCATATGGGGTGGAATAGCTTGCACATCAAGCAGGATAACGGTATTTTCAAGGGTATACAGGAAAATAGCTATGTTTATTTCGTTCACTCATTCTATTTAACTGCTGAAAATTCTTCTGAGGTGTCTGCAACCTGCCAATATGGGATGGGATTTGATGCAGCAGCTTGCAAAGGAAATATTCTGGGAACGCAGTTTCATCCAGAAAAGAGTGGTGATGTGGGACTAAATATACTTAGAAATTTTGCAAGTATGTGAGCAAATTATAATGCAACTTTCGCAGTTAGAATCATTGCCAGTCGCAGTTTGGTATATGTATCCCTTGAGAAGGCTTAGCGAAATTATTTGATAATTTGTAATAGCTCACCACAGAATTTTAGCCGTCGCGCAAACTCGCCATCCATGGCTCGGGTTGACGCTCAAAATGGCATCCGCCATTTTGACGGCAAAAATCCTGTACTATCGCTAACAAATTTCACAAATAATTTCCATGCGCCTTCCATTGGATACATATCCCAAACTGCTGAGATTAATAAATTTAACTGTGAAAGTTGAAAAATATAGGTTTACCCAATGAGACAATTCATTTGGTATATTTAGCACACGGAGGACAAAAAATGATTATCTATCCTGCAATTGATATTATAGATGGTAAGTGCGTGAGGCTACAGCAAGGTAGCTACAGTGAAGTGACTATATTTGGAGACAGTCCTGTAGAAATGGCAATGAAGTGGGAAAGCCAAGGTGCGGAGTATTTACATGTAGTTGATTTGGATGGGGCTAGAGCTGGTAGTTCAGAAAATGCAGAGGTTATTAAACAGATAGCCAGTAAATTAACCATTCCTGTTCAGCTGGGTGGAGGTATTAGAAGCCTGGATACAATCGAAAGAATTCTTTCATATGGTGTAAGCAGAGTAATTCTTGGTACCTCTGCTGTTAATAATCAGGAGATGCTAAGGGCAGCGCTTAAGGAATATAAGGAAAAAATAGTTGTTGGAATAGATGCAAAAGATGGAATGGTAGCTATACATGGGTGGGAGCAGACAAGTGATTTTACAGCTATTGACTTTGCAAGAATAGTTGAAGGCTTAGGCACAAAAACAATTATTTATACTGATATTTCAAGAGATGGTATGTTAAAGGGACCAAACCTTGTGGCGATGGGTGATATGGCAAATTCAGTAGGAGTTGAAGTTATCGCATCTGGTGGGGTGAGCTGTTTAAAAGATGTAATAGATCTGAAATTTACTGGTGTAAGTGGTCTTATTGTTGGAAAGGCATTATATACAGGAAACATTGATTTATCAGAGGCAATCAATTCGCTGAAGTAGTAAATCAAGGATGGGATAATAGTAGTTTATTCTATACTGGAAATGGAGATAAAATGCTGACAAAAAGAGTTATTCCTTGTTTGGATGTTCATGCAGGTAGAGTTGTAAAAGGGATACAATTTGTAAATATAATTGATGCTGGGGATCCCGTTGAGGCCGCGGCTTTTTATGATAAGGCTGGAGCAGATGAGCTAATATTTCTTGATATAACTGCTTCTTCAGATGCCAGGGCAATTATGCTGGACGTTGTGAGACGAGTAGCACAGCAGGTTTTCATTCCGTTTACTGTTGGAGGTGGAATAAGAACTGCTGAGGATTTTAGAGAAATTCTTAAAGCTGGTGCCGATAAGGTTGGAGTTAATTCGGCCGCACTAAAGAGGCCTGAGCTTATATCTGAAGCGGCTTGGAAATTTGGTAGCCAGTGCGTTGTACTGGCAATTGATGCTAAGAAAAGGTCAGATGGTTCTGGCTGGGATACTTACTTGAATGGTGGCAGAGTTAATACCGGTAAAGATGCTGTAGAGTGGGCTATAGAGGCAGAGAAGTTGGGTGCAGGTGAAATTCTTTTGACCAGCATGGACAAAGATGGCACGAAGGATGGCTATGACATTGAACTTACTAGAACAATATCAGACAATGTGAAGATACCAGTAATTGCATCAGGAGGAGCTGGGAAAATGGAGCACTTCAAGGATGCATTAACTAATGGAAAAGCAGATGCGGTACTTGCAGCCTCACTATTCCATTTTAGAGAAATGGAAATACGAGATTTAAAGAAATACTTAAGTAACAATGGAATAGAAACTAGAATATAATTATATTTGATGTTATTATGATAAACAGAGTTATTAATTTGCAAATTAATTAAAATGTATGGAGGCGTTTAAAAATGATCAATTTAAAGGATGAACTAAAATTTGACGACAAGGGGCTTATTCCTGTTGTTACACAAGACTTTAAAACTAAAGAGGTTTTGATGGTAGCTTACATGAATGAAGAAGCTTTTGATAAGACAATAGAAACTGGGAAAGTACACTACTTTAGTCGTAGCCGTAGCAAGCTTTGGCTAAAAGGCGAAACCTCAGGGCATTTCCAAGCTGTAAAAGCTATTAAACTTGATTGCGATGGAGATACAATATTGATTCTAGCAGAACAAATAGAGGCAGCTTGCCATACTGGAAACAAGACTTGCTTCTTTAGGACAATGAACGAAGGTAAATGGGAAGAAACTACAGGAAGTGCTTCTGATGAAGAACTTACAGCAGGAATACTTAAAGAAGTTTATAATGTTATTGTAGATAGAAAAGAAAATCCTAAAGAAGGCTCATACACAAACTATCTATTTACTAAAGGGCTAGATAAGATACTGAAAAAGGTTGGAGAAGAAGCTGCTGAGGTTATTATTGCCGCTAAAAATGAATCTAAGGAAGAAATTAGATATGAAGTATCTGATCTAATGTATCACTTAATGGTATTATTAGTTGAGAGAGGCCTTACTCTTGAAGATATTTATGGCGAATTAAAGGGACGAAGATAAGTGAAAAATAATTTACTAAGTATAGATAAATATAGAAATAATCCAGAGTTTTATTTTAGCAAGGGTTTACGTTGTGCAAACAAAAAGAATTTAAATGATGCTTTCAAGAATTTACAAAAAGCATTAGTGCTAGAACCAGACAATTGCGAATACAAATTTAATATTGCTTGTTTTTTATCAGAAATGCAGCGTCCAAAAGATGCAAATAGAATGTTTAATGACATACTTTTAAACCTTGACCCAACAATGTATGATTGCTATTTTGGGTTGGGATGCAACAGTTTTGAACTTGGTAATGATGAGAAAGCTGCTGAATATTTCGAAAAATATCTTTATTTTGATAGTGATGGTGAGTTCAGTGAAGAAGTCGCTGAAATGATCTTCTGTTTAAAGCTTTATGATGGGATAACCCATGATGATGGGTTTAATAAAAGTTCAAATAATGGCTTTAGAAATGCGAAAAAGTATATACAGGAGAACAGATTAAAAAATGCTACAAGAGAGCTAAGTAAAGCAATAAGCTCAAATCCTTTTAATGTAAGGGCTAGAAACTTACTTACATTAACTCTTATGGGGCAGCAGAATTATGATCGCGCGTTGTATATCAGCAGGACTGTCAAAATTATCAACAAAGATGATGTATGGGCAAATTGTCTATATCTATATATTCTCTCTCATGCAGGAAAACACAGTAGGGTAAATAAATTATTAGAGACATTGACCTTAGGGGAGATTGAAAATAGAGAAGATCTCCTTTGTGTTGTGACAACCTTATTAGTTTTTAATAAAATAGATGAACTTATATTACTTTTGGAGATATATATAATCCAATATAGTGATTCACTTATTTATTCTACTTTATTATTAGGATATACCTTAACTCAAAATACGCAGAAGTTTAATGAAATTTATGAAATTTTATTCTCATTGGGAAAAACGAATAATGAACTTTTTGGATGGTTAGAATATATTAAAGCTTATAATGATTCGCAAAATGAGAAATTATCGGCCATTGATGAATATAATAAAATATTCAGAATAAACAAAGAAGCTAACAATCACATGTATAACCCTGTAAAATATCAAGAATTATTTGTAGGACTTCATAGGCGCAAACAGAAACTTAGTAAAATATACGTGCCTATTATAGATTGTACAGTACAACACAGGGAAATAATGTATACTCGGTATTATGAAAAGGAAATAATAGAGATACTTAATGATTGTGTATCAGAAGCGAAAGACCCATTTGTCGATATTAACGGTGATGTAGCAGCATATTCTGCAGCACTTGAGTACAATTATTGTAAACTATACTTTATTGAAATGGGAAAAGAGGAATTAATTCAGAAATATAATCTTTCTTCAATAAAATTTCATAGAGCTTTAAAAATACTAAAAATAAAATTTTAAATCATTAACATTCAGTAATCACGAGTAAATAGAAGAAATAACCAGATTTAAACACTGTAATTTGATTTAGTGCCAAAATATAGCTATTTTTATTGGAATAGGGTGTTTGATAATATTCTATTCAATATATAATATAATAATGTAATTAGCACTCATTAGTAGTGAGTGCTAACAAGAACCAAATTTATAAGGAGGTAAAACAATGAAGATAAAACCATTAGGTGATAAAGTAGTTATTAAAATGCTCGAGGGCGAAGAAACTACCAAGAGTGGAATAGTATTACCAGGTAGTGCAAAGGAAAAACCACAGGTGGCTGAAGTTGTAGCTGTTGGTCCTGGAACAGTAGTTGATGGAAATGAAGTTAAAATGGAAGTAAAAGTTGGAGACAAAGTTCTTTTGAACAAATATTCTGGAACTGAAGTAAAGTACGAAGGTCAGGAATATACAATATTAAAGCAGGGCGATATCCTTGCTATTGTTGAATAATTTTTAATAGGAGGCAATAAAAGATGGCAAAAGAAATTAAATTTGGTGAAGAAGCTAGACGTGCACTCGAAAGAGGTGTAAATCAATTAGCTGATACAGTAAAAGTGACCCTTGGACCTAAGGGAAGAAATGTTGTTTTAGACAAGAAATTTGGCTCACCTTTAATTACAAATGATGGTGTTACTATAGCTAAAGAGATTGAGCTTGAAGATAAATTTGAAAATATGGGTGCTCAGCTGGTCAAAGAAGTTGCTACAAAAACTAATGACGTAGCTGGTGATGGTACTACAACAGCAACCCTTCTTGCACAAGCAATTATTAGAGAAGGTATGAAAAATGTTGCAGCAGGCGCTAACCCAATGATTTTGAAGAGGGGTTTGCAAAAAGCAGTTGATGTTGCAGTTGCTGCAATTATAAACAATAGCCAAAAAATTAAGGGTAAAGAAGATATTGCAAGAGTTGCAACTATATCTGCTAATGACGAATTAATTGGAACTCTCATTGCTGATGCAATGGAAAAAGTAACAAATGACGGAGTTATAACTGTTGAAGAATCAAAGACAATGGGCACAAGCCTTGAGGTTGTTGAAGGAATGCAGTTTGACAGAGGATATCTCTCAGCGTATATGATTACAGATACTGAGAAGATGGAAGCTGTTTTAGACGACCCATACATTCTTATTACTGATAAGAAAATTACAAACATACAAGATATTCTACCAATTCTTGAGCAGATAGTACAGCAAGGTAAGAAGCTAGTAATTATAGCTGAGGATGTTGAAGGAGAAGCTCTTGCAACTCTAGTTGTTAACAAACTAAGGGGTACATTTACTTGCGTAGCTGTAAAAGCACCTGGTTTTGGTGACAGAAGAAAAGCTATGCTTCAAGATATTGCTGCTTTGACAGGTGGAGAAGTTATTACTGAGGAACTAGGTCTTGACCTAAAAGAAACTACCCTTGCTCAGCTTGGTAAAGCAAGACAGATTATTATCCAAAAAGAGAATACTATCCTTGTTGATGGTGCTGGTAGTCAGGAAGCTATTAAGAGCAGAATTGCTTCAATAAAAGTTCAAATTGAAGATACAACTTCTGATTTTGATAAAGAAAAGCTTCAAGAAAGACTTGCAAAATTATCAGGAGGAGTAGCAGTTATCCAAGTTGGTGCTGCAACTGAGACTGAAATGAAAGAAAAGAAGCTTAGAATTGAAGATGCACTTGCTGCTACTAGAGCTGCTGTTGAAGAAGGTATTGTAGCTGGTGGTGGTACAGTTTTAGTAAACGTTATACCAGATGTTGCGAAGTTACTTGAAACTACAACTGGTGATGAGAAGACTGGTGTTGCAATTATACTCAGAGCTCTTGAAGAGCCAGTTAGACAAATAGCTGCTAACGCTGGACTTGAAGGTTCAGTAATAGTTGACAAGATTAAAGCTAACCCAAAAGGCATCGGTTTTGATGCTCTTAATGAAAAATATGTAGATATGATTGAAAGTGGAATAGTTGACCCTACAAAGGTTACTAGATTTGCACTTCAAAATGCAGCATCTATTGCAGCAATGGTACTTACAACTGAAAGTATAGTTGCTGATAAGCCAGAACCAGACGCTCCAGCTATGCCAGGTGGAATGCCAGGCGGAATGGGTGGCATGTACTAAAAGTAAATAATTCAGTGGAGGGTGGCTAGGGAGCATTTGTTCCTAAGAGGCCACCCTCCATTTGTATTTTTATTAAATTTGAAAAAAATGTTTATTAATGATAAAATTCATATATAATATACAAATATATAAATTAATAATTAATTATTAATTTTAGTACTTGCTATTATTCTATTTATTTATTATTATTTATAGCAAGATTTATTTTTTATTAAACATAATATATATTTAGAATAACTCAAATTATTGGGAGGGGTCTAGTTGGATATATTTTTGGAGAAAATAGTAAGGCGTAAGAAGACTATTTTAGATAGCGCTATAATTGCTGGAATTATAATATTAGCACTATTGGTAATAATGATTTCGAGTTCATTTTCATTCCTTAGATCAATTGAACCATTTTTAATCGTTGGTATAGGTTATCTTGCCTATATGTTTATTAGGAACAGGAATATTGAATATGAGTATATTGTTACAAATGGAGATTTAGACATAGACATGATAATTGCTCAAAGAAAGAGGAAGAGAATCTTTAGTGCAAGTTGCAAGGATTTTGATGTAGTTGCTAAATTAAATAGTGAACAATATGATCACAATACTCAGAACATTAAAAATCGTATAATGGCTGCTTCTTCTATTGAGGCAACAGATGTATACTTTATTTCATTAGTTAAAGATGGAAAAAAGACCCTTGTATTTTTTGAACCACACGTTAAAATGGTAGAATCCTTCAAGAAATATATTCCTAGGAAGGTTTTTGATTGATTTTAATTACATTTTAAACTAAGGCAAAGGACACATGTTCTTTGCTTTTTTGAACACTTTTAGAAAAGTATAAGTGTAACTAAGGCTTGGTACAAGCCAAGTTTTCTATATACTATAGCAGTATAAGTGCAACTAAGCTTCCGCCTGCGCCTGAAGGCTTGGCCCAAGCCAAGTTTTCTAAATTACGATAATAAATATATTTATAATAAATTTGAATTCCCATGAGGAGGATTAAGAAAAAATGGCATATTTTTATAGCGAACCTTCGAGAACATTTAGTGAGTATCTTTTAGTCCCAAATTTAAGTACAAAGGAATGCATGCCTGTCAATGTTGCACTAAAGACTGCAATAGTAAAGTATAAGGTTGGAGAAAAGCCAGCACTTGAATTAAATATTCCTGTTGCATCAGCCATTATGCAGTCTGTTTCTGACGACAATATGGCGATTGCATTAGCTAAGTGCGGAGGAATTTCATTTGTTTACGGTTCACAAAGCATTGAAACTCAAGCTGAGATGGTTCGAAAGGTAAAAAAATATAAAGCGGGTTTTGTTGCTAGCGATAGTAATTTAAGGCCTGATAATACCCTTAGAGATGTTGTAAATATAAAGGAAAACACAGGGCACGCTACAATTGCAATCACCGAGGATGGTACACCTACAGGGAAGTTATCTGGTATTGTTACTAGTAGAGACTATAGGCTCAGTAGAGCTTCTTTAGATAAAAAGATACATGAATTCATGACGCCTTTTTCACAGCTTATATATGCATATGAAGGTATATCGTTAAAAGAAGCAAATGATATGATATGGGAGCATAAACTAAATTGCCTCCCAATCATAGATAATAATAATAGGCTGGTGTACTTAGTTTTCAGAAAAGACTATGATAGCCATAAAGAGAATCCTAATGAATTACTTGATAGCAACAAGCGTCTTATCGTCGGAGCAGGAATCAATACTCGTGACTATAAGGAAAGAGTTACTGCTTTAGTTGAAGCTGGTGTCGACGTGGTTTGTATTGATTCATCAGATGGCTATAGTGAGTGGCAAGCTGATACAATTAGGTGGATAAAGGAAGCCTTTAAGGGTGAAGTTAAGGTTGGCGCAGGTAATGTAGTTGACAGAGAAGGATTCAGATATTTAGTTGAGGCTGGTGCAGATTTTATTAAAGTAGGTATTGGTGGAGGATCTATCTGTATCACAAGAGAACAAAAGGGTATTGGTAGGGGACAAGCTTCCTCAATTATAGAAGTTTCCGCAGCAAGAGATGAATATATAAAAGAAACAGGTGTTTACATTCCTATATGCTCAGATGGTGGAATAGTACATGACTATCATATTGTACTTGCACTTGCGATGGGTGCCGATTTTGTAATGCTTGGAAGATATTTCGCAAGATTTGATGAAAGCCCAACCAGAAAAATAAAAGTTGGTGGTAACTTTGTTAAAGAGTACTGGGGTGAAGGCTCAAACCGCGCAAGAAATTGGCAGAGATATGATATGGGTGGCGACACCAAGTTGGGTTTTGAAGAGGGCGTAGACTCATATGTACCATATGCCGGTAAGCTTAAAGACAATTTGGACACAACTATTCATAAAGTGAAATCTACAATGTGTAATTGTGGGGCTTTATCAGTTGTTGATCTGCAACAAAAAGCTAGGCTTACTCTTGTTTCAGCAACTAGTATAAAAGAGGGTGGAGCTCATGACGTAATTCTAAAAGATAGTGAATTGTCTTCGTCATGATAATGACATTTTAATTGATAGTTTGGTCTAAAAAAAAGTATAATGCATATTGTTCTATAGACTGTAAAATATTGGGCGGAGAGTTCTTGACATTACTTTATATGTAATTTATAATAAGTTAGCGAAACAAGATACCTAAGGCTTGATAAATTTTACTATAGATGTTAAATATGTACATTTGTATAAACGCATAATTAGAAATTTGAAACAGATAATATTTTTTAATTATGATAGATGTAGTAAGAAAAATTAAAGGTAAAGGAGAGGGCTTCAAATGTCAGCAAAAGAAGTCGTATTAACATACGAAGGTTTGAAAAAATTAGAAGAGGAATTAGAACTCTTAAGAGGTACGAAGAGGAAGGAAGTTGCCGAGAGAATTAAACAGGCACTTTCATTTGGAGATATATCTGAGAACTCAGAGTATGATGACGCAAAAAACGAGCAGGCACAGGTTGAAGGTAGAATAGTACAGCTTGAATCTATGCTAAAGCATGCACGTTTAATAGATGAGGATGATGTTAAGACTGATGTAGTTAGTTTGGGATCTAAAGTAAAGCTTTATGATATTGAGTTTGATGAAGAGGTAGATTATCATATTGTTGGCTCAACTGAAGCTAATCCAATCAAGTCAAAAATATCAAACGAATCACCAGTTGGTGCAGCATTAATTGGACATAAAAAGGACGATGTTGTAGAAGTTCAAGTGCCGGATGGTGCAATAAAATTTAAGATAATTGAGATTTCAAAGTAAAAAATAATGTATACAATATCTGTTGCTACTTGATAAGAAATTAATATATAATTACAATAACAGTTTACATTACGATGTAAACTGTTTTTTATAATACTAAACTAATGATTGAAAATTATGGAGGATATAAATGTCAGAAGAAAATATGCAAGCTAATAAGCAAAATGAAGAACAGGATTTAAGTGAAATACTTCAGGTTAGACGTGCAAAACTAAAGGATTTACAGGAAAAGAATAATGACCCATTTAAAGTAGTTAAATATGATGTGATACATTCAACTAAACATATTTTAGATAATTTTGAATCGTTAGAAGGCCAAAGTACATCTATTGCTGGAAGACTGATGTCAAAGAGGGGAATGGGTAAAGCAAGTTTCTGTGATTTACAGGATAGAGATGGAAAGATTCAACTCTATGTTAGGAGTGACGAGGTTGGTGACGAAAGCTATGAGCTTTTCAAGAAATATGATATCGGTGATATTGTAGGAATAAAAGGCGATATATTTAAGACACATAAGGGTGAAATATCTATAAAGGTAAAAGAAATCACACTATTATCAAAGTCCTTACTACCATTACCAGAAAAATGGCATGGGTTAAAGGATACTGATTTGAGGTACAGACAAAGATATGTTGACTTGATAGTAAATCCCGAAGTTAAGAATACATTTATTCTTAGAAGCAAGATTATAAAGTCAATTAGAAAATTCTTAGATAATAAAGGGTTCCTCGAAGTAGATACACCTCTTTTGAATACTATACCAGGTGGAGCTACTGCTAGACCATTTATTACTCATCATAATACACTAGACATAGATATGTATCTTAGAATTGCACCCGAACTCTATCTTAAAAGACTTATCGTAGGTGGTATGGAAAAAGTATATGAGATGGGAAGAATGTTCAGAAATGAAGGCATGTCAGTTAAGCATAATCCTGAATTTACTATGATGGAAGTGTATGAGGCGTATACTGATTATAAGGGTATGATGGAACTCACAGAAAACCTTATATCGACAGTTGCAATGGAAATATTGGGAACTACCCAAATTGTATATCAAGGGCAGGAAGTTAACCTTACATCACCATGGAACAGACTATCTATGATAGAGGCAGTAAAACAGTATGCTGGTGTTGATTTTAACGATATCAAAACAGATGAGGAAGCAAAAGCTGCTGCAGAAGCAAAAAAAGTACATGTAAAGGATGGTATGAAACGTGGAGAAGTATTAAGTCTTATGTTTGAAGAGTTTGCTGAAAGTAATCTAATCCAGCCTACCTTTATATATGACTATCCAGTTGAGATATCTCCGCTTACAAAGAGAAAACCTGATTGCCCGGAACTTACAGAACGTTTTGAATTCTTTATTACAGGAAGAGAAATGGGTAATGCATATTCAGAGCTAAATGACCCAATTGACCAAAAACAGAGATTTGTAAATCAAGTTGAGAAAAGGGAATCTGGCGATGAAGAAGCGAACATGATGGATGAAGATTATGTCACAGCATTGGAATATGGAATGCCTCCAACGGGTGGGTTAGGAATAGGCGTAGACAGGCTTATTATGCTATTAACAGATTCAGCATCAATTAGAGATATTTTATTATTCCCTACAATGAAGCCGAGAGATTAAATATAGTAATAACTGTTTAATAAACAACGATTTTGAAGGAGAAAATTTTCTGTATAGACAAGGCGGTGAAAGGTACAATTTTTTTTAATACACTGACCATAACAATGTACTAGCAGAAAATAGTCTCCTTAAAAAAGTGAAGTTAATATTCCGTTATTTCTAATATAAGTGCATTACTTGAATGGAGGATTAAATTGGAATATACACTAAAAGAAGCGAGGAAAATATTAGGGGTAACTAAAGGCTCATCTAAATATGACATCGAAATGAAATATGATATTTTAATGAAAAAGTATCGTATTTTAAAATCAAACGGAAAGCTTGACGAAAAAGCAGAAGATGATTTCACTAAAGGTACTGAAGCATATAGAATTATAATGGGGTATGAAGTTAAAGAATCTAAGATTGAAAGAAAAGAAACATATACGGATAAAGCCTTTAAAAAAGCAGGAATAGACAGGAAAAAAGCTGATAACTTTTTTCATTACTACAAGGTTCATATTCTTATAAGTATTGTTGCTATAATCATTATAGGGCTTACCGTTAGATCTTTTGTTATTAAGGTAGATCCAGATATAACTATTGGATTTATGGGAGAGGTAAATCTTAACGCGTTTGACACAGTTGAGGCTAAAATCAAACAACAGCTTCCTGAAATTAAAAAGGTTGGCTATGATTCAGCTACACTTTCCAACAACTTCAAAGATCCAATGGAGTATGCAAATATATCTAAAGCATTGATACTTTTATCAGCAGCAGATACAGATTTATTCGTAGTAAGCAAATATGCATATGATAGATATGCAAAAAATGGCCCATTTATGGCACTAGAAGATGTTGCGAAAGAGTTAAATATAGATGTTGCAAAAAGTGATTATTTGAAGCTTAAAGTGGTTGAAGAATGGTCGAAACCTACTACTAAGGAAGAGGAAATAAAAATCTTAAAGTATAGGGATACTGAGCCAAAACTCTATGGTATTGATGTAACAAATAGTGAGTTCTTTAAAGGTATAGATATTGTTGGACCTGAAAAAATATTAGTTGTAAAAGTAGAACCCGAAAATCGTGACTTGATACTAAAGCTAATAAAACTATTTTCAAAGTAATGTAAATAAAAAGAAAGCATAAGAGAATGGGGAAGTAATAGCAACTGAGAAATCGAAATAATTGCTAGTTAAGGGGGGTAATAGTATGGAAAGTAGTGAGCTCAGAGTTATAAAAGAGACAGTAGGCGAAAATACTCAAATAGTTCTTTCAGGTGAAATTGACATCTACACATCACAATCTTTTAAAAATGAGTTGTACGAAGTAGTCAGCTCGTGTAAAGGTGATATTTTCCTAGATTGTAAAGAGTTATCTTATATAGATAGTACCGGACTAGGAATTCTTGTTGGTGCACTTAAGGAAATTCGCAAAGGTAACAATGATATTTATATTTGTAATTTAAAAGAAAATATAAAAAAACTATTTATTATTACTGGCTTAGACAAATTATTTAAGATTAAAGAATAAAAGCTATATACTATAGGTACACAATAACTGTGTACCTTTTTTCAATAGCATTAATTATGGAAAAGAGGAGAGCTGTATATGAAAAATGTTTCTTCTGATAATGTAACACTTGTGCTACCAGCAAAAAGTGAATTTGTTAGCACAGCAAGATTAACTGCATCAAGTGTAGCAAACAGAATAGGATTTAATATTGATGAAGTGGAAGATATCAAAGTGGCGGTATCTGAAGTTTGTAATATCATACTTTCTAAAGTAGGAGATGAAATAAGACAATATAAGATATCCTTTGAAATTAATAGTGATCAATTAGAAATCACATTTACTGGTAGTGAAACGGAATTAGGCTGTTTTGAAGGTACATTGGAAAATGAATATGGCTTATATATAATGAAAGCACTTATGGACTCTGTGGAGCTTTGTAATAATAACCATTCCATAGTTATGACCAAAAGGATTGGAGAGTAACTTATGGAACAAATTAATGAAAGCACCGTAAGAATGGATGATGCTGAGTTATTTATGCAATATTTTAATACTAATGATGTTAAATATAGGAATACTATTGTATCTAAATACTTGAACCTTGCAGAATACTTATCTAAAAAGTTTGTAAATAGGGGTACAGATTATGACGATATATACCAAGTTGCATGCATAGCATTAATTAAGGCTGTAGATAGGTTTAGTTTAGAAAAGGGAGTAAAGTTTGTAAGCTTTGCAACTCCGACAATTCTTGGAGAAATAAAGAGGTTTTTTAGGGACAAGAGCGCAGCTATAAAGATTCCTAGAAGACTTTATGAAGCAAGGCAGGGACTTAATATTGCAAGAGATGAATTATCTCAAAAACTTAGTAGAGTACCAAGGGCCGATGAAATAGCAGCATATAAGGGCATTAGCGTTGAAATGGTACTTGAAATAATTGAAGCAGGAAACTCAAATTCCATTAAATCGTTGGATCAGAGCGTGTATCAGGATAATGATTCTGATTTTGGAGACACGTTAGGGTATGATGAAAAAACATATGAAAAAATTGAAAATAGGAATTTCATTGAAAAAGCTCTAGAAATGTTCGGTGAGGTAGAGCGAGAATTCATTACATTACGATATATTCAAAATTTAACACAAAAACAAATTGCCGAAAAGTTTGGAGTTTCACAAATGTATATATCACGTATGGAAAAGAAAATTCTTGATAGATTCAGAACTTTGCTTTAATTATTTACTCTAGCTGTTTATACTTTAAAATACAGGGTATTAAATATAGTATTCTAATTTAGGTGGGTGTAATTGTGAAAGCCGTTACTTATACCATTAAGCACGATATTAAAACTCTTGCTAGTACAGTAAATTTAGTTCTTAATGCTATTATGTCAGAACATTGTCTGAGTGATCAAATGCTGTTCGAGATTAAAGTGGTGCTTAATGAATTAATAGTGAATGCATTGTGCCATGGCAACAATTGTGAGCTGGAGAAGGTGACTTACGTTACTTTTATGTTGGTGAACGCGAATTATTTATATATTAGTGTTAAAGATGAGGGGTATGGGTTCAAACCAAACCGTGATACAAGTTCGCTAGATGATTATATAGAAGCCACAAATGAGTCATTATGCGAGCATGGTAGGGGATTGTTTATAGTTGATAAACTCTGCGATAGGGTTAAGTTCAACAGGTGTGGAAATAAAGTGTCTATTCTTAAAAATCTTCATTGAAAATATAATACACATAAAGTAGAAAACAGAAGAACTCTTAAGAACTCATGATGTATAGTGACATAATTCTTAATAATTGTCTAAAATCACAAATTATTAGATACAATATTCTTGACAATAAAAACATCATTGTGTTACTATAGATAAGCCGTCGCTACTGAAGGCAAAAACAATTTTAAATTACAACAGGCTATTAGAAATCAGCTAAATAAATTTAAAAAAAGTATTGACACTAAGTAATTGACGTGGTATTATAATTAAGCTGCTTGCGACAAACAAACAGCAAACCTTGAAAAGCAGCAATAAGAACGCTTTGGAGGATTCGGAGTATAAAAGCTTTGGAAAATGGACTTTGAAAAGTAAACAGTGATAAACATGTAAAGGGACTCGAAAAAATTCCGAAATCGTTAATACGATTTCAAAGAAAATGAGTAACTTGCGAACTTTATATCCAGTTCTATACGAAAGTAAAGAATTGGAACAAATAAGTCAGCAATTTTAAATGAGCTAATTA
>Ga0123336_10000133_pt1 | contig 74656 bp, 42 predicted proteins | sample SSSSmetaG_FD_96466 | JGI IMG/M metagenome (GOLD analysis project Ga0123336, IMG submission 96466) | Glacier valley bacterial and archeal communities from Borup Fiord, Nunavut, Canada, to study Microbial Dark Matter (Phase II) - ​SSSS metaG | ecosystem: Environmental > Aquatic > Freshwater > Ice...
CAATTTCATAAATATCGCTTAATTTTTTAATTGAAGATTCAAAAGCCTCTTTTTTATAAACTGATGTATATTGATACCTTGCTAAGACATTACGGACATAAGTCCAATTTTCACAAATTTCATTGACCAATTTAAAGTATTCAGATTCAATTCCGAATAACTGTTGCAGCTCGTATTTCTGAACATTTTTAGCATTAATCACATCATTAAAGTTTTTAAGCAGCATCGACGAATTTTCTCTTAATAAATTTTCGTCGATAGATATTTGCTTATATTTTTCGGTAAATATCTTAAAGCTTTCTAGACGTTTATATATAAGCTTTTTTTCAATAGCAGTATTTTTAGCTAAAATATGTTTATATTTTTCAGTGTCAGTATCTATATCTAAAGTACATTTATTATTGAATTCATCACAATATATCTCAATATATGACATTGTATCATTTTTAACATAAAAATTTTTCATATAACCCTCATATGAATTGCGCATATCCTCAAAGCTCAATATCCTCTTTTCGTAGGTTAGGTTATCACGATGCATATGCTCTATAACATGAAAGACCTGTTGGTTTATATCATATCCGTATACCAAAAGTGAATGATTCCAATGCTCCTTCATATATGAAGACGGCTTTATAGGTTCATAGAAGCAGTCAATAGATACTATTGGCAGTCTATCCCTTGAAATTGCATGAATTATATCCTCAATAACATTATCACATACACCTTTAATTTGATATTCTAATCCTTCTTTCTCCAATATTTCTTCAACAGGCTTGATTGAAACATACTCGGTATTTATATACTCTCCTTCGTTTTCTTTACTCTCTGTGTATAAAATAACATCATTAACCAGAAAGGAAAGAATACTTCTATTATAATATTGAAGCACAGGGAAAGCCGCATTATAAAAGCAATTTTTGTAAAACATTTCATTAAATGGTTTAACTCTGTCCAGTAACTTTCTATTCTGGCTCTCAATCTGGATAGTTTCAGGTTCTTGTATGCTTTGGTTTAAACTTAATTTTACGATTTTATCTTCTATAGGTTCTATAGCTTGTACCTGAACAAATAAAGATGCCAACCCACGAATAGTTCTCAATTTCAAAATATCTGAAGTTTGAACAATAAGATTATTCTTCTCCATCTCAACTTCTAGTTTGATGGCAACAAGTGAATTACCTCCTAGTTCAAAAAAGTCATCATCTACTCCGATTTCTTCAGCATTTAAGACACTTCTCCATATATCAATAAGCTTTTTTTCTGTCTCATTAGTAGGTTTTGCATGTTTAACACCAGTGCGTATACCTCTATCCAGCTCAGGCAATGCTTTTTTGTCTGTCTTTCCGTTAGGAGTTTGGGGTAGTTTATTCAGCCTTATAAAATAGGATGGTATCATATATTCTGGTAATCCTTTTTTCAAGTGTTCCCTAACTCTGCTTATCTCTAATTCCTTGTCTAATACCAAATATGCGCAAAGATATTTGTTCTTTTCTTCATCCTCTTTGACTGTCACCACTGCTTCTTTCATACCATCATACTTTAACAGCTGGCTTTCGATCTCACCCAGTTCTATTCTGTATCCTCTTATCTTAACTTGAGCGTCCAGTCTGCCTAAACAATCTATTTCTCCATTTTGTAGCCATCTCGCAGCATCTCCTGTCTTATACATCTTTTCAACGGCAGAGTAAGGATTTCTCGTAAATTTCTCTTCAGTGAGTTCAGGCTTTCCTAAATATCCTCTGGCCATCCCATGACCGGCTATACAAAGTTCTCCTGCCACACCGATAGGCTGTAGATTATTGAATTTATCAACTATATATATGCTTGTATTTGCGATTGGCTTACCAATATTAATTTCTTCACGATTCGTCAAGTCCTGTACTGCCGACCATACAGTTGTTTCCGTAGGCCCGTACATATTAAATATTCTGGCATTTGTCACACTTTTTAAGGTTTCGAGCAATGCAGGCGGAAAAGCTTCTCCACCGATCATGATATATTTTAAATTACGTAAACAGGCATGATTCCTTTCTAGGCTTAAAAGCATCTGCATCCTTGAAGGTGTAGCCTGAAGCATATCTATATTACTTTCTGTGATTAACTTACTTAGCCTATTAGGATCTGTTTGCTGTGTTTCATCGACAATAACAATCTTTGACCCTTGAGTTAGCGGCAACAATGTTTCCAGAACAAATATATCGAAGGATATTGTTGTTAACGCTAATATAGTACTTGTTGGTGAGAAACATATCTTTTCCGTCATGCCCGTAATGAAATTAACGACAGATCTATGCTCAAGCATGACTCCTTTTGGTTTTCCTGTAGAACCAGAGGTATAAATCACATATGCAAGGTCTTGTGGGTTGTTTATCACTTTCAAATCACCTTCCAAAGACTCGGAAACATCTATTTTGTCAAGAAAAATAGTTTCTCCCCTAAAGGAGGTCTTATTTCTCAAATCACTCATTGTCAATAGTATGCGTGTCCCACTATCTTCGAGCATATAATTAATCCTGTCCTCAGGATACTCTGGATCTATTGGCAGATATGCACCACCCGACTTAAGTATACCAAGGATTCCTATCAACATTTCAAAGGAGCGGTTTACAATGATTGGAACAATGCTGTCCCTTTCAACACCTTTTTCTCGCAGTCTTCTTGCTACACAATTTGCCATACCATTTAATTCCTTGTATGTAAGCTGCTTATCCCCAAATACCAGTGCAACACTCTCTGGTATCATTTTTGCCTGCTCTTCAATTAGTTCATGAACCGTCTTATCTTTAGGATATTGGACTACAGTGTTGTTAAACTCATAAAGCAGCTGACTTTTCTCCACATCAGATAGCATGTCAATTTCATACAGCTTAGCTTTGGGATGTTCTACTAAATACTTCAATATATTAATAAAATGTTCGCCCAATCTACTGATGGTTTCTTCCTTAAATAGGCTTGTACAATAATTTATTTCAATATCTATTCCATCTTTTTTCTCTATTCCAATAAGTGTAATATCTAACTGCGCCATCCCTTTGTCAAAATCATAGCTTGATATCTCTAACTCATGGATCTTAATTTCGTCAGTATTAGTATTTTGAAGTATAAACATGGTATCAAATACCGGATTTCTACTCAGGTCTCTCTTGATCATTAGGTCATCAAGGAAATTCTCAAATGGATAATCTTGATTATCAAAAGCTTGTAGAACTTCCTGCCCAAGACTTCGCAGGAATTCATTAAATTCACATTCAGGCGTATATGAAATTCTTAATGCAAGTGTATTTATAAATACACCAATGGTGTTATTGACATCTGCATGTCTTCTTCCTGCAGTAGGCGTACCTATAATTATATCGTTTTGGCCTGTATACTTAGAAAGCAAAACAGAATATGAGGCAAGCAGTAAAGTAAACAATGTCACCCTATTCTCACGTGCTAGGTTGTGTAGCTTGTCAGCCATGGTTTTTTCGATTTTGAATTTTATAGAATTCCCCAAATAGCTGAAAGCCTGAGGCCTGGAATAATCAGTATGAAGATTCAACAGTGGTATATCATGTTTCAATTTTTCAAGCCAGTACTGCCTTTGCCTCTGAATCTCATTACTGCTCAAAAGCTTATTGTGCCAATTCACATAATCCTTATATTGAAGCTTCAAATCATGTAAGTTTCTCCCCGAAAAGAGCTCATTTACTTCATGAACCAATATTGCCTCTGAAACGCCATCAGAAATTATGTGATGCATATCCTGAATAAGTATATATGATGGTTTGTTATCACTGCTAACCAGTCTCACCAGTTTAAACCTGAACAAGGGTATTTTAGTAATGTCATAAGGTTTAGTAAAATCCTTTATAATCAATTCTATACTCTCTTTTATATTTTCAATTTCCTGATAATCCACTTTAAAATCTACTTTATCATGTATCTTCTGTACTGGTTTTCCTTCAATAATTTCAAAGGAAGTCCTAAATGCTTCATGTCTGGCTACCAGTTGTTTTAATACTTCCTTAAGATTGTCTATATCAAATTCTCCATTAATTTTAAGTGCCTGGGTCAGATTATAAGCAGTGCTGTCGCTATCCAGTCGGCTGAGGAAAAACATCCTCATCTGTGCAGCAGACAAAGGATAGTATTCCTTTTCCTCAACCTTGCTTATGGGAGCATAAAAAATCTCGCCTACACTTTTTCTCATGGAATAGTCTATTATTTCGCTCTTTCTATCACTCAGACTTTTTAATACCTCTTCTGTTACTACGCCCACAGGTGCTTTGTACCGAAGTAATTCACCCTCCACCCATAGTTTGATTTTTTTATCTTCAAGTTCAGTTATAAATTCATAAATGGATTGATTTTCAAGCAATCTAACTCACTCCCCCTAAATACTCATACTAATTAGCTTCAGCAAAGATAGGGTAATTCATATGTTCCAAGCCCCCCACTATCGTCCGGGTCGGAACTCCTGAATTGAGCAAATTAGTATGGCTGTGATACATAGTATAAAACACTATCAAATAAGCCCTTATTATTTCAATTTTAAAAATTTCACGAAGGTATTTCAAAGCTTGGAAATAGTTGTCCTATATCTGACTTCTCAAATATTTCATTAAATCTTTGAACCTGCACCTCTTTAGGTGTTTTCTTTGTAATAAATACGCTCTTTAACATATCCAGTGCCTGCCTGACCTCGTCAATTGAAGGCTGTCTACTTTCTTTCTCTATTTCTTCCTTCATCTTTTTGATCTTTCTGTATGGATCAACGACGCCCTTCTGGTATTCCTGGTCATTCCAATTGCTATTTTTAGTACATACCGATATTGCAATACACTGGGTGATAACCTCCATACCTTTACTTACTCCCTGTTCACTGGTATTAACCTGTCTTTTCAAAGCCTGTACATCAGGTTCATAATCAAAAGAATATGTTATCAAGTTTGGTGCATTTTTCTTCATTAGATTACGTAAAACCATCTGTGGGCCTAGCTCCACCGCCAAATCTACTCCTAGTTTCTGAACATAATCCATTGATGACTGCCATCTAACCGGATGAATAATCTGCTTTGTTAAGTATTCAATGATACTAGCCTTATCTGGATATGGCTGCGCAGTCACATTAGCTATTACTGAGTATTTCAGCTCACCATAACTATATTTTTTCAGTTCTTCCTGCAACTTATCCGCCGCCGGCTGCATAAGTGAACTATGGAAAGGTGCACTTACCTTCAAAGGAATAACTCTAGCGCCTAATGCTTTTAGGCTTTCTCCAACTTTATTAACGGCCTCAATGTTTCCGGAAATAACAATCTGTTCTGGAGAGTTATAGTTTGAAATAGCCACCAGCTTTCCACTAATTGATGCTTTTACGCATTCTGCTTCAATTAAATTCTGACTTACGCCACTAATTGCTGCCATGCCTCCAACGCCTACAGGTACTGCCCCCTGCATGAATTTGCCTCTTTGCCTTACAATTCTAACCGCATCAGCAAATGAAATAGCCCCCGCACAACACAAGGCCGAAAACTCGCCCAAGCTATGCCCTGCAGCAACTGTTGGTTCAATACCTATTTCCCTCATATACACCCTATAGGCTGCCACACTGGCTACTAGAATTGCGGGTTGGGTGTTTTCCGTTTTGGTTAGTTCCTCTATACTGCCGTCAATACAAAGCTTTTCAATGTCAAATCCAAGAGCATTGCTTGCCTCTTCAAAGGTTTCCTTTGCATCTTTAAATGATTCGCACAGGCTTTTTGCCATTCCTACATATTGTGAACCCTGGCCTGGAAATAACAGAGCAATCTTTTTCATAAATAAACCTCCTCACATAAAATATATTTATAAGATATTAAAGTTGACCTTCCTCATAATTCTCCTCAGCTTCAGAGTCATCTACCGTTTGGAATATCTCTGCTAACTGTGCAGCAGTAGACTTTTCAAAAAGAATCTGTAGCGATATGGTTTGATGAAACTTTTTTGCAAGTTCTGAAACAAGTGTCGTTGCAAGAAGAGAATCACCTCCTAAATCGAAAAAGTCATCATCTATTCCAATGGGAAATATGTCCAAAAGCCTCTGCCAAATTTCAACTATACTTTCTTCTACCTCATTTGAGGATGCTTTATATGGTGTCTTCATGTCAGGTCTGTTGTTTTCGACTTGTGCACCTTGTTCTTTTGCTGCCCTACCTTCCAGCGAAGCAAGCATAAAATCACGTATATTCCCAAGCATTCCTGTAAAATCCCCAGAAGATGCAATAACCTGTGCAGAGGGTTTTGCTGTAACTATCCTGTCTAACAACGTCAGTCCTTCCTTGAGAGTTATCTTATTCCTCACACGATCCTTTATATTGCTTTCAGCAGCCATACCAACTTCATCCCACTCATCCCAGTTGATTGCTACAGTGAAATTTTGCGAACTGTTGTTTTTATATTGAGCGTAAACGTCAAGGAATGTGTTTGCTGCGCAATAATCAATAAAGCCTGCATTCCCTAAAACTGAACTGCTTGAAGAGAATAAAACAGTATAATCCAAGCTTCTGTTCTTAAATATTTCATCTAAAACAAGAGTGCCCTTTACTTTCGGTGTAAGAACTTTTGTAGCAACTTCAATGCTCTTGTCAGCAATCAGCCCGTTGTCTGCTATTCCTGCAGCATGAATCACACCCTTGATTGTACCGAATACCGACTCGGCATGGGCTATAAGCTGTTCCATTTGTTCAAGATCCGATATGTCTATATTGGCAACCATTACCTTGGAACCATTTTTCTCTAGTTGAATTAGTTGCTCTATTTTAATTGAGGTTTTATCATTTTTGCTGTGTTCCGAAAGACAGTCCATCCACTTTTCTCTTTCAGGAAAGGCCGACCTTCTAGTCAAAATGAAATTAACCTTCGCTATTTTTGACATATATTCAGCAATAGCAAGCCCCAAGCCGCCCAACCCGCCTGTTATGAGATAGGTAGCACCCTCCCTTGCAAGGTTTGTGCTCTCTGGAACTTCTATCTTAAAGCTTTCATAAGTTTGTAGCCATCTGTTTGAACCTCTTAATGCCACTATGAATTCAGGCTCTTTTGCAGTTATTTCCCCAATAATTGCTTCGATCAGCTTCTTTCCAGCAGCACTCCCTAGTTCAGGAAGTATAACGTCAATACTTTGACAGGAAATTTCGGTATATTCTCTTGGTATTACTTTACATGGACCTATGATTGTAGCCTTTTCAGGTTTAGACTCTTCTTCACCAGAGATAGAATACATATTGTTTGTTACAGCTGCAATTCTAAGTCTATCTTCCAACCCTTTATGTCCGAGGGCTTGAGCAAGATACAGCATACTGAAGAAGCCATTTTCCTGACATTGTTCCGAAAACTCAATCCTTGAAACGTCTTTATTACTGCCAGTAACACCCCAAAGATGTAAGATTGTTTTAATCTTCCTTCCAGAATCCATGATGTCATTTATCAACAAACCGTAATCCTGTTTGTTAGCTGCATTAATCAGATACTGTTGTGTACTGATCTTTCTAAAGGTATTTCCTCTAGCAACCTCTACAATTTCAGCGCCTTCTTTTTTCAAAAATTCCCTTATACTGTTTCCCAGACCCATTTCATCTACAAAAATCATCCAGAGCTCACCCTTGACAATCCTTTTGCTGTCAAATGGTATTGACACAGCATTTTTCCATGATGGAAAATACGTCCAATCGTTGAAATCCTTACATACGAAAGCCTCTTTGCTGCTTCCTAACATATAATTTTTAACATTATCCTGCTCCACCCAATACCTTTTCCTTTCGAAGGGGTATGTAGGAAGCGGAATGCGCAGCCTCTTTTCATCCTCATAGAAGGACTGCCAATCTATAGGTGCGCCGTTCACCCAAAGCTTTGCAAGAGAAACCAAGGTTTCTTTTGCGTCTACATTTCCTGACTTAATAAGCTCATTTCCGCTGGTATTTTCAAACTCGCTACTGTGTACCATCCCTGAAATAACGTTTTGTCCTTCACCTGACAAAAGCAGTTTCACAGCCTCTTCGAAGTTTGAGCAAGCTATTGCACGTCTGTGTTCAAACCCTTTTCTTCCAACGTTAAGGGTGTATACAGCATCTGCAAAATTAATTCCCGGGTTATTCTTAAAATATAAGGCTAGGTTATTGCACATATTATCCAACGCTGTAGAAGATCTTGCAGAAATCGTCATCAGTTTCCATTGTCTTGTATCTGGAGATGATTCTGTCTCTGGAGCCTCCTCAAGCACAGCATGTACATTTGTGCCTCCGAACCCAAAGGAACTTACTCCCGCGATCCTTGGCTTCCCTTCACTTTTCCAGTCACAAATCTGCGTGTTTACATAGAACGGACTGTTTTCAAAATCGATTTTTGCATTGGGAACTTCAAAATTAATGCTTGGAGGTATCTGTTTATATTTCAACGCTAGAGCTGTTTTAATTATCGAAGCAACTCCAGCACCTGATATTGCATGTCCAATATTGCTTTTTACAGATCCAATAGCACAAAAAGATTTTCTATCAGTGCTTTGTTTAAAAACATTTGTGAGCGCCGATATCTCAATAGGATCACCTAAAGAAGTACCTGTACCGTGTGTTTCTATATAGCTAATATCCTCTGGATTTACATCTGCAAGGTTTTGAGCTGCGGCAATAACCTCAGCCTGACCTTCCCTACTTGGAGCTGTAAATCCTACTTTATCAGATCCGTCATTGTTTACGGACATACCCTTAATTACGGCATAAATATGGTCCCCGTCCCTTACTGCATCTTCAAAGCGCTTCAGCAATACTGTTCCTACCACACTTGTAAATACAGTACCATAAGCATTATCATCAAAGGGCCTTGTATGCCCGTCCGGCGAACCTATAAAACCCGTTTGGAACAAATATCCCGCCTTTTGTGGAAGTTTTATTCCTGAACCCCCAGCTATTGCCATGTCACATTCATAATTTAATAGGCCATTATATGCCATAGCTATAGCAGTAGCTGATGTGGAGCAGGCTGTCTGTACATTTATACTCGGTCCCTTGAGATTGAACTCATAGGATGCCCGTGTTGCCAGATAGTCCTTGTCATTTCCAACAGCTATGGCTAGATCGTCTTTTACTCCAATTTTACTTAGAAGGTGATACAAAAAGTAGTAGCTCATATTACTTCCTGCATATACCCCAACAGGATATTCATAATTGTTTTGAGCATAACCCCCATCTTCCAAAGTCTCATAGCAGCACTCAAGGAACAGCCTTTGTTGTGGGTCCATGTTTTCAGCCTCTCTCGGAGTAAACCCGAAAAAGCCTGCGTCAAATAATTCAATGTCCTCCAATATACCACTTGCAAATACATAATTGGGATCATTTATAAGCTGCTCATCAATCCCGCAAGCTCTGGCTTCCTCTTTAGAAAAGTATGTAATAGATTCCACTCCCTGCTTTAGGTTTTCCCAAAACTCATGTGTATTCCTAGCGCCAGGAAAGCGTCCCGCCATACCAATAATGGCAACTCCATCTAAAGAACCTTTATTATCATCCATAAGAATCACCTCCTGTGCATTTGTCTTTTCAACATCTTTGCTTCTTTTTGTTTTTGAAGCCTCTCCTCATTTTTAAGGAACGCAGCTTCGTTACTATCACCTGCTATGTACTTGGCAAGTGAACTTATTGTGGAATGAGTAAATAAATCTATGAGGGAAAACTCCCTTTCAAATTGCTTATTCAAACGACTATGAACCCTTGTCAGAAGCAAAGAGTGTCCGCCCACCTCAAAAAAGTTGTCGTTTATGCCTACGGTATCAAGCCCCAGTTCTTCTTTCCAAATATCTGTAATAATGCTTTCTATCTTATTACGTGGAGCCACATACTCCATTTTTTTCTCCAATACAGGTTTTGGAAGTGCTTTTCTATCAGCCTTCCCATTCGTTGAAAGGGGCATAGCTTCCAGAAACACAAAAATCCTAGGAACCATATACTCAGGTAAGGTGGTTTCCAGATAGCTCTGAAGTGACGCAGCCTCTATACTATTTTCTTTCTCACAAACTACATATGCAACTAGGTGCAAATCCCCAGGTTGCTTTTCCCAAGCGTTGACAATGCATTCCTTGATAACGGGGTGCAAAAGAATCGCATTTTCAATCTCGCCCAACTCAATCCTTAGTCCACGAATTTTCACTTGAAAGTCGAGTCTTCCCAGATATTCAAGGTTACCGTCTTCTCTCCATTTTACAAGGTCACCTGTGCGATATAATTTCGTGTCTGGGTTAAAAGGGTTTTCAACAAACTTCTCAGCCGTCAGATCCGCCCGATTCAAGTATCCCCTTGCCAGACCAACACCTGCAATGCACAATTCGCCAGGTACCCCTATTGGCTGCAGCTGCATTTTTTTGTCCATAACATAAAGTTGAATATTATCTATCGGTTTTCCTATAGGTATACTGTCCAAACTATCCTCTGTGACACAATCAAAGTATGAAACGTCAATAGTTGCTTCCGTTGGGCCGTATAAGTTTGCTAATTTTGTACCATTATCTTTCAAAAGGCTCTTAAAAAGTCCCACCTGGGTTGGAGTCAATGCTTCTCCGCTGGCAAAAACCTGTCTGAGACAGGATATTCTTCCGGCCTCCCCTGAATCCTTTAAATACTCAAGAAATGCTGTCAGCATGGAAGGTACAAAATGCATAACCGTAATGCCATTTTTCTCAATAGCCCTTATAATCTTACTAGGGTCTTTTTCATCTCCAGGCTCAAGGAAACAAACCTTTGCTCCCTGCATAGCCCACCAGAACATCTCCCACACGGAAACATCGAAGGTAAAGGTAGTCTTCTGCAGAATTGTGTCATTGCTGTCTATGGAATACTTCTTCTGCATCCATTCCAGACGATTTACAAGGGAATGGTGCTCTATCATAGTACCTTTGGGTTTTCCAGTAGAACCTGAGGTATAAATCATATAAGCAACGCTGTGTGGTTCTGCTTTATCCGGCAAGTTAGAACAATCAGCTCCATATAAGTCTTCATCCTCAATGAAGATTTTTTCAGTTCTCTCCCCTACTTCAATGAAATCAAACTTTCTATGGGACAAAATCAGTGTAGCACCGCTGTCCTCTAAGATATAATTTATCCTGTCTTTAGGATAGTAAGGGTCTATTGGCAGATAGGTTCCTGCCGCCTTTTCTATGGCCATTATACCTATTATCATCTCTAAGGAACGCTCAAGCATAATCCCAACAATACTTCCCTGCTTCACACCCTTTTCACGCAAAAACCTTGCCAGTTGATTGGACTTCTCGTTCAATTCCTTGTAGGTTAGTTGTTTATCTCCAAATATCACTGCGGTACAATGTGGGATTTTTTCAGCCTGTTCTTCAAAGAATTGGTATACCACCTTTTCCTTCGAATAATAAGCATCAGTATTATTGAATTCATACTGTATTTGCCTCTGTTCCAGCTCAGTCAACATTGGTATATCCGCTACCTTCTCTTCAGGCGTATTTGCAACATACTCAAGAATATTTGTCAAATGTTCACTTATTCTTTTTACAGTAGAAGGTTTAAAGAGTGCTGTGCTATACTCGAAGCCCCCCTTTAGTCCCTCATCGGTTTCAGTTAGTTGAAGTCTTAAGTCAAATGGCGCCATACCGCTTGTAGCTTCTATTTGATGCATTTCTAGCCCTGGAAGCTCAAGCTCTACTTTTTGAGTATTTTGCAATATGAACATTACCTGAAACAGAGGAGTCATGCTGACATCCCTTTCCGGCTTTATTTCCTCAAGTAGCTTGTCGAAGGGTAATTCCTGGTGTGTATAAGCATCCAGAGTCATCTGTTTTACCCGGCGCAACACATCAATAAATGTAGGATCACCCTCAAAATCTGTTCGCAATACAAGTGTGTTCATAAAGAATCCGACAAGATTCTCGACTTCCTTCCTGTTCCTGTTAGCAACTACTGTCCCTGTGAATATGTCATTTTGTCCCGAATAGCGATATAGCAGAGTCTGAAAGGCTGAAAGTATAATCATAAACATTGTCGTACCTTCAGTTCTGCATACTGCTTTTAACTTTTCACATATGTATGGAGGAATGGTTAATGTCTGAAAGCCCCCCTCATAGTCCTTGCTTTTTGACCTAGGATAGTCAGTAGGAAGCTGTAAAGTTGTGGGATTGGCAAGCTGTTTACTCCAATAGCCTAATAACTCCTCGGGTACTTTCTCTTGAAACCTGTTTCTCTCCCATGAGGAGTAATCCGCATACTGAATCTGGAGTTTAGGCAGGGTTAAGTTCCCCCCCTTAATATAAGCCTCATAAAGCTTGAAGAACTCCCCTACAAAAATTGCATTTGACCATGCATCAGCAATAATATGGTGTATAGTCATGGAAAACACATACTCATTTTCACCAAGAATAAAGAGACAAAACCTAAACAAGGGGCCTTTCTCAAGATCAAAAACACGCCTAGCTTCTTCTTTCATAACTATCTTCAGTTGATTATCCAATTCGTTTTTTGGTATATGGCATAGGTCAAGCTCTGGAAATTCTATGCAAGAGGCTATCTGAATCACCTGCACTGGTTTACCATCGATATTTGTAAAGGTTGTTCTTAAGGATTCATGCCGTGCTACAAGTTCATTGAGGGCTTTTATAAGCTTATCCTTATGCAGGCTTCCGTTCATCCGCACTGCATTACAAATATTAAATACCGGATTACCCTTTGTAAACTTGTCAAAAAACCACATGGATTGCTGTGAAAACGAAAGAGGCCATTCATACTCAGAATCTCTGGGTATACTAGGTATTGACTCCTTATTTGCCAGCATTTCAATATTTACATGGTTTAAAAAAGAAATAGCTTCACTTTTCCTTCTAGAGATTTCCGCAAGAAGTTCAGTAGTTACCACACCCTTTGGAGCTTGATATCTGAGTCCATCACCTTCTACCCAGAGTTGAACTCCTAATTCTCTAAGCTGGGATAAAAACTCAATAGTAGTAGACATATTTTCCCTCTCCTCACATTAGTTAATACATATTTGATACGGATTTATATCGTTCCTCCATCGAGTTCTTCAGCTAATTCTTTATAACTTCCCGCAGCCCATTTGTAAGTTTCAATCAGCCTGGCAATTTCTGCTACAGTTGTTGCCTCGAAGAGTGTTCTCATGGGTATCTGAACTTCAAACCTCTTGCTAAGCTCATTAGCTACTGCCGCAGCAATTAAAGAGTGTCCGCCCAATTCAAAAAAGTCATCGTTTATACCGATTGTATCAAAGCCTAATACTTCTTGCCATTTCTCTATAATTACACTTTCTACTTCATTTCTTGGAGCTACATAAGCTGTTCCCAATTCAGGACGCTTTCTCATTTTCAGCTTTTCGTTATTGTTAATACCAGAAAGTCCGCCTTGATTACCAGTCTTCAAACCCACTTCAGATATTTGCAGCTTGGGGCATATACTAGGAAACTCCTTGCTTAGCTTTTCCAACTGTTCTCGCAATGCAAATACCTCTTCAAGCTGCTTTTCGCGTTTTTCAGTATCCTCAAGGTTAATGGTTAATGTAATAGTTCCTTCCTTGAGCTCTGAATCAATAATATCCTTTGTTAGCTCTTCTTTCTTTGCAATGTATATGTCTGGTTTTGATGCGTCGCGTTTACCCGGTTCTATCCAATAACGCTGCCTTTCAAAGGGATATGTAGGTAATGGAATACGTTGGCGCTTCTCATTAGCATAGTACTTGCTCCAATCCAACTTTCCACCCGCAAGCCATAACTTTCCGGCACAAATGAGCAAGGCTTCAGCTTCAGAAACGTCTTCCCCCTTCGTCATCCTACAACTTAATATCGCTTGGTCTGCCTCCTGTTGCTTATACTTATACGCATCCATCGTTAATTTATTTCCGGGACCAATTTCCATAATGATTTGGTCTGAATCCTTCAGTACTTTCTGTAAACCCTCCGTAAAACGTAAGGCCGTCCTCTGCCTAATCCAATATTGTGAGTTTTGGGCTTCGGAATCTAAAATCCAGTTGCCAGTGACTGAAGATATAAAAGGAATATTTGCCTTATTGAAATTTAGTTTTGAAACAGTATCTGGCAGGTTCTCATCTTCTGAAATTACTAGTTTTAAAGCATCTTCAACACTTAAAACCCCTGCAATGCAGGCAGCTACATATTCTCCGATACCTTCCCCCAACATATATTGTGGTTCTATGCCCCAACTCATCCAAAGTTTTGCCATAGCAAACTCTACTGTAAATAAAACACCCTTGCCTATACCTCTGTTATTTAGTTGATTAAACGCCTGTTTCTTATTTTCTTCAACAAGATATAGCACCTTCCGAATATCCACTCCAATAAGAGTCTGGAGAATCTTCGCACACTTATCTAATGCATTACGAAACTCATTCTCTATACCATACAACTCCAAGCCCATATTGACATATTCACATGTACCTGGGAACATGAAAACTGTTGGTTGGTCTTTGGGTTTCTGAAAACGTGAGAAAACAAATTCTTGAGACATATTTTCAATTTTATCAACTAAATCATTTACATTTCTGCAAACCACAATTCTCTTGTGATTAAAGTCTTTTCTCCCCATTTGAAGTGTAAAAGCAATATCAGCAATATTGAGATGAGGATTCTCCCTAACAAATTCTAAAAGGTTACCCGTCATTTTTTCCAGAGCAGTACCGGTCTTTGCTGACAGTGTAATCAATTGTAACGGACGCTTTGAAGTTTCTGAGGGCTCTTGTTCAGGGGCCTCCTCCAGTATGATGTGGGTGTTTGTCCCACCAATCCCAAAGGAACTTACTCCAGCTCTCAAAGGGAACCCATCTGTTTCCCATTTTGTCAATTTTGTATTCACATAGAACGGACTGTTCATAAAATCAATTTTGGGGTTTGGTTCTTCAAAATTAAGACTAGGAGGCAAAACTCGATGTTGCATAGATAAAACCGTTTTCACGAGGCTTGCTAAACCACCTGCATTTACAAGGTGTCCGATGTTCGTTTTTACAGAACCTATGGCACAGAACTGCTTTTTCTTTGTATATGCATGGAACGCCTTTGTTAATGCTGCTATCTCGATAGGATCCCCAAGGTCGGTTCCAGTTCCATGAGCTTCAATGTATGTAATAGTTTCAGGGTTTACCCCTGAAACGGCAATAGCCTCGGCAATGCACTCAGCTTGTCCGTCTACATTTGGTGCAGTATAGCTGTTTTTATTAGAGCCATCGTTATTAATTCCAGTGCCTCTGATGACAGCATGAATATGGTCACCATCTGCAATAGCATCCTCTAGCCGCTTCAGAGCGACAATAGCAAGGCCGCTCCCGCTGACAGTTCCACTGGCTTTTGAATCAAAAGCATGGCAATGACCATCTGAGGCACCTATTCCTCCTTCTTGATAGAAGAAAGCATCACCTCTGGATACCTGAAAGCTTACTCCTCCGGCAAGGGCTATATCACATCCGTAGTTTAACAAGTTTTGACATGCATAATGAACTGCGACACTAGAGGAGGAACACAGGGTATTTACATTAACACTTGGTCCCATTAGGTTCATTTTATAGGATACCTTGGTTGCTAAAAAGTCCTGACCATTCCCCAACATGATTTTAAAGCTTCCTAAAGTATCAACCAAATCAGGATTGGAGTAAAGGTTGTGTATCATATATCCACTTAAATTTGCACTTCCAAATACAGCAATTTTCCCATCATAGAGCTCTGGATTATATCCAGCGTTTTCAAGCACTTCCCATGCACTTTCCAGAAACAAACGGTGCTGAGGATCCATGGTTTCGGCTTCTCTTGCCGAGTAGCCAAAAAATGATGCATCAAAGTCCTCCATTCCTTCAAGAATAGCATCCGCCGCCGTAAACCCCGGATTGTCAAGCAATTCCTCCTTAATACCCATCTTTATCAGTTCTTCCCGTCCAAAGAACTTCACTGATTCAACACCGTTATAAAGATTTTCCCAAAAGCCATCCATATCTTTTGCCCCTGGGAAACGGCCTGCCATTCCTATGATAGCTACAGCACCAATCGAATTACCTTCATCAAAATCACTCACTCAACGTCACTCCTCTTCCCCTCAACATTTGCTGTTTTCTTTTCTTCATAAGCTCTATCTGTTTATTTGCCCTGCTGTTTACTTCTGCAAAAACAGGTTGTTCCTCTTCAGAACTTCCACCACTTAGGTTCTTTGCCAACAACGCAATCGTATTATATTTATACAAGTCTACTACTGCTATATCAGTCGTGAAATCTTCTTTCAGTTTTGTATGGAACTGTATCAGTAATAATGAGTCACCCCCAAGTGCAAAGAACTCATCATGAATACCTACTTTATCTATACCAAGCACATCCTGCCATAGTTCAGCCAGTTTCTTTTCTGTTTCCTTCTTAGGAGGTACATATTCATTTTCCACTTCTGGTCTTGGATGTCTTTCCTTCGAAACCGTCGTGCCAACAAGAGTATCTTTAAGATTAGGTTGAGCAATATAATTGGCCTGCTCTATAGCAGAATTTATATTCTTAGTAGAAACAATGATCTGAGACTTGAAACAGCCCTTGATTATATATTGCAATGCTTCCATACCCTCTGCTACAGTTATGCCTTCCTGTAGGATTCCGCTTCTGTGGCTGTCTATTTCCTCAATAAGCTTTATAGCAGATGTATTTTCGGCTTGCTGTGAGCCAAACGAAGATCTGCCCCTGATATTTTCTGCAGATACTTCACTAACCAGCTTCATTGAGAAATTTTTAATTTCTATCAACTGCGCTCCGTTTTCTCCAATAATGTCAATATCACAGGTTATAATTTCTCTAGATGAATCGTAATTGTTCTTAAACCGGATATAGCCATATATTTTTCCTGGCAGCATTTCATATAATTCTAGCTTTTCATAAGAAAATGGCAAATAATTGCCTCTAGCAACTAGTCTTACAGCACCAGTGGCTACATCCAATAATGCTGGATGTAACTTGTAAGTTTCAAGATCTTTAATAAATGTTTCATCCAATTCAACTTCAACCAATCCCTCGTTATCACCGAGAGAAAATCTCTTTAGCGACCTCCATCTACCACCGAAGCTTATAAAATCTTCTGAGATTTTATACTGACCATCTTGGGAATATAGTGTCTTTCCTCCGCACTTTTCCTTTAAATCCTCAAGTCTGAAAACCTTACTTCCATTTTTTACAGGAGGTGCTATCTTCCCTCGTATATGTTCTAACCAGTTTGCTACTTCTGTTTCTTCGTCGCTGATTTTACTTATAATCTGGAAATTGTAGGCATCCCCACTTTTCATCATAACGGTATAGACATTCCTCTTTTCCCCTAGCTTAACTGCCAAAGGATGAAGGAATAATACCTCAGATATTTCAGCCTTACTGCTTCCTGAAATATCTTCAAAGGCAGCTCTGGCCATTTCCAAATATGTTGTTCCTGCAATAGTGGGAATACCAAGTACTAGATGTTCTGATAACACCCATTCATTTTCTGGGCTTAATTCTCCTGAATAAATGATTTTATCCTCATTATTCATTACACACTTGCCCAAAAGCGGGTGCACATTCGGTGTCTGGACATCCGTGCCTTGCAACACCCCAGATGCCATCCCGATTCCCGGCCATCTATCCCAATCTATAGAAATAACCCTTGTGCCTTTATGCCTATCATGTACTTGTGCAAAAGCGTCAAGAAATGCATTTGCGGCACTGTAATCAATCTGTCCGAAGCCCCCTGTAATAGCATTTAATGAAGAGTAGAATATCATAAAATCAAGTCCACAGTCCTTAAAAGTATCATACAAGGCTATTGTCCCCTGTACTTTTGGTGCCAGCACCCTTTGCGCATGTTCTCTCTTTTTGAGCTGAATCATCCCGCCGCCAGGGTTGCCTGCAGCATGTATGATTCCATCTATTTTTCCGAACTTCTCTATTATGCTTTCGCGGATATCTTTTAACTGGTTCTGCTCAGTAACATCTGCCTGGCAAATAAATATTTCAGCACCAGATGAAATGATATTCTTCAACCGCATTATTTTCTGTGATATCCCATTGTTTTTATTGTGTGTCTCTATCCAACTCTCCCATAGTTCAATCCCCGGGAACTTGGAACGCGTAATCAGAACTAATTTCACCCGCAGTACTTCACGCGCCATGTATTGTGCAGTTTCCAATCCAATGCCACCCAAGCCGCCTGTAATTATATACACACCGTCATCCTTAAGCTTGATGCTATGGCTATTTCTGACATCTGGTTTTATTCTTTCAAATTCTTGTTTCCATCTTTCCATGCCACGGTATGCAATCACCCCTTCACAAGGCATTAAGCAAACCTCATCTATAAGCAGGTCAATCAATTCCTGTTCCTGTATACTGCTCGTTTCGGGTAATATGCAATCTATACTACAGCATTTGATATTCGGGTATTCTGTGGGTATAACCCTGCATGCTCCAAGATGTAGCACCTTTTCTGGGTTTAGTTCCTGCTCACCAAAGATCCTTTGGGAATTATTAGTCAATACTTTAAGCTGTATCAGCATGGTTGCACTATTTTTACCAATAGCCTGTGCAAGATACATCATACTAAAAAACAATCTCTCGCCTAAGTACAAGCTGTCTACAGTCTTTGAACCTATCTCAGTCTCATTTATACCAAGTAAGTTTACAATCCTTGCAGGTGTTTTTCCCATCTTGGAAAGTTCACTGAGTAGCTGGTCATAATGTGTTGGATTCTCCGGGTTAAAAACATATTTTCCATTCCCTATGAACTTATATTCTTTTCCCGATACAGCTACAACAATATCTGTATGACCTTCCTTCAACTTAGCTTCAAACGCTGCTGAAAACACGCTATTATCTTTTAGTACAAGCAGTGCCTCTTTTCTATAGTCATTGTCATCAATGTCATAGTTTCTGCCATCAACAGATTGTTTCCATATTGGAGTGTAGAACCACTCTGAAACTTCAGTCCTCTTATTCATCAATACAGGTTTCTCAATTTCTGCAGGAACACTTTTTGGGGCCCAGAAGGAATGTCCTTCAAAAGGATATGTTGGGAGTGATATGCGTTTCCTTTTCTGTCCCTGATACAGTTTTTCCCAATCTATATGAGCACCAGTCAACCACATTTTCCCGAGCTGTTCCAAAGGATAACTCTCAGGGGTATTCAGCAAAGACTGTTGACTTCCATGGTTTTGCTCATCTGTGCTGTCAAATACCTTTTGAGGGTACCCGTCAATATTCTTAAGCAATTCTAACGCTTCTTGAATAGATGTGCATACGAAGAATCTCTTGAATTCAAATTCTTTACGTCCCAGTTGAAGGGTATATGCAATATCTGATAGATTAACATCACTGTTACTCTCTAAAAAGCTGATTAAATTCGTCGTCATACTCTTCAGAGCTTTTTTACTTTTGGCAGATAGTGTGAATAGTAATGGCTTCCCTTCACTTGAATCACTACTAAAGGTCGGTCCCTCTTCAAGTATGACATGAGCATTTGTTCCGCCGATTCCAAATGCGCTTACCCCTGCTCTCAAAGGATTTGCACCATTGTTCCAGGCCGTCAGCGAATTGTTCACAAAAAATGGGCTATCCTTAATATTTAATTTTGGATTTGGACTTTTAAAGTTCAAGCTAGGAGGTAACATCCTATTACGCAAAGACAATACGGTTTTTATCAATCCGGTTATGCCTGCCGCTGCATCAAGATGTCCTATATTGGTTTTCACTGAACCTATTGCGCAAAATCCCTTTTTATCTGTCATTTTTCTAAATACTTGTGATAATGCTTCTATCTCTATTGGATCTCCAAGGGGAGTTCCTGTTCCATGGGCTTCTATATATGTAATCGATTCAGGCTCTATTCCCGCATTTGCCTGTGCAATTGCAATAGACTTTGCTTGCCCGTCAACTCTTGGTGCAGTATATCCGATTTTCATTGCGCCATCATTATTAATTGCAGACCCCAGAATAACAGCGCTAATATCATCACCGTCAGCAACTGCATCCTCAAGACGTTTCAAGACCACAACACCTGCACCATTTCCACCTACAGTACCACTTGCCTGTTCATCAAAGGCTCTACAATTACCGTCAGGAGATAAAATCATTCCTTCCTGATACAAGTATCCGGCTCTTTGAGGCAATCTGATGCTTACTCCCCCAGCCAATGCCATATCACATTCCCCATTTAATAGACTTTGGCAAGCCAAGTGCACTGCAACCAATGATGAAGAACATGCAGTCTGAACTGTAATACCAGGACCTTCAAGATTTAATTTGTAAGCAATACGTGTTGCCAGAAAATCTTTATCATTACTTGTCATGATTTGATAGTCACTTGCCAAACCATTTGACGCGTAGCTATCTTTTAAGTTTTGTGCATAGGTATTCATACCTACACTTCCGTACACGCCTATTAAGCCCTTAAATTTTTCAGCATCATACCCGGCATTTTCAAGAGCCTTCCACGATTCTTCAAGGAATATTCTTTGCTGAGGGTCAAGGATTTCTGCCTCCCTCGGATTATATCCAAAGAATTGCGCGTCGAACATATCTACGTCATCAAGGGCCCCTCAAGCTTTTACATAGCCAGGTTTTTTAACCATCTGAGGAGTAATACCTTCTTCAATTACCTGCTCATCAGTAAAATGCCCTATTGAATTAACACCATTGCAGAGATTATCCCAGAATTCACCGATATTTCTTGCACCCGGGAATCTCCCACTAATACCAATAACTGCAACTTTTGCACTCTTTTTTATATTATATTGCATTTCTATATCTTCATTTACAGTTTCTGATTCGTTGTTTGCTAAGAGAAATCCCGATAGAGCAGCTATCGTTGGATATTTAAAAAGCTCCAGCATAGATATTTCTTTGTTTAATACATTTCCAATTTTGCTCCTCACTTGTGCCAGTAGCAAGGAATGCCCACCTAAATCAAAGAAGTTACTATTTATATCTATATTGTCTAATTTCAGGACTTCCTTCCATATTGATTCAAGCTGTTTTTCGTTTTTACTGGAAGGAGCCATATAATTTATTTCATGCTTTGTTATAATCCTTTCAGGTTCAGGTAAGGCCTTTCTGTCAATTTTTCCATTAGGTGTCATTGGGAAGGAATCCATCATCATAATTGCGGTCGGCACCATATAATCAGGCAACTTTTCCTTCAAGCTTTTTCGTATGTATTCTGTGTCAATATCTGTGCTGATTGTTTCTGATGAAGAAATAATGTATGCTACCAAAGATTTTTCACCTGGAATAAGCTCTTTTGCAACAACAATACATTCCTTTACGGACTGTTCCAGAGTTATTAGAGCTTCTATTTCCCCAAGCTCGATTCTAAACCCACGGATTTTCACTTGATTATCTTTACGCCCAACATACTCAAGCTTTCCATTCGATGTAAACTTTACCACATCCCCAGTTCTATAAAGCAATGCACCCTGCTTTTTACTGAACAAATCAGGTATAAATTTCTCATTTGTCAGTACAGGCAGGTTCATATACCCACGAGCCAGTCCAGCACCACCAATAAGCAGTTCACCCGGTATTCCTACAGGAACAGGGTTCATAAATTTGTCTACAACATACACCTGGGTATTTGCAATTGGCTTTCCGATAGATACCGTTCTTGTATTGGACTCCACTCTATCTATTGTGGACCATATGGTGGTTTCTGTAGGACCATATACGTTAAAAAGCGTCGAGCACCTGTCTATAAGTTGTTTTGATAAATCCCTTGGAAGTGCTTCCCCACCGCATAGTATTTTCAAGTTTTTGCAGCCGGTCCAACCTGACTCAATCAGAAGCCTCCATGTAGCTGGAGTCGCTTGCATCATGGTAACACTCTGCTCCTTCAGTATTCTAATGAGTTTACTACCATCTGTTACGTCATCCCTTTGGGCGATTATAACCTTGGCACCGCAAATCAAAGGCATATAGAGCTCTAGGCCTGCGATATCAAAGGATAATGTCGTTACTGCTAGTAGAGCATCCGTCTCCTTCACGTCAGTCTTTTTGGCTAAAGATAATAATAAATTTATTAATGCATGCTGTTCGATTTGGACTCCTTTTGGTTTACCTGTGGAGCCTGATGTGTATATAAGGTATGCTAAATTGTGAGCAGCTTTATTCTGAGCAACTCTTTCGGTGCTATATTTAGAGATAATGTCCCACTGGGAATCTAGGCAAATAACTCTGGCCTTATGTTGTGAAAAAGTGTCTGACAGCTTCTTCTCCGATAAAATTATACTTACATTTGCATCTTCAACCATATATGCAAGACGTTCCTTCGGGAAAATGGGATCCATGGGCAGGTAAGCCGCACCAGTTTTATGTATAGCCAAAAGTCCTACAAGCATGTCAACGGATCGGTCAATATAAACACCTACAATGGTTTCAGCCTCTACACCACACGATTGCAAATATTGTGCAAGCCGATTGGAACTCTCATCCAGTTCAACGTAGGTCATCTGTTGATTTCCGCAAACTACGGCAACAGCATTAGGCGTTACCCCAGCCTGCTTTTCAAAAAGCTCAGTCCAGTTCGAAAAATCAGCTATATCTTCTTTCGTATCATTCCAATCATAGAGAATGATTTTCTTTTCTTCTGCCGTCAAAATTTCATATTCATCCAGAAGCAAATAAGGATTTTTTACAATGCCAGCCAGCAGTTGTCTATAATGTCCTGCCATTCTGGTAATAGTATCATCATTATACAGGTCTGTATTGTATTCAAAATCAGCAGCCAATGCTTCACCTACATTTCGAATATCCACGGACAGATCAAATCTTGAATACCTTGCATCTATATCTAACATTGAAATATCAAGTTTAGAAAATTCCATATTTGGAAGAGGCATATTCTGCATACCAAACAACACCTGAAACAAAGGATTCCTACTCATATCACGTTCTATATGTAGCTCTTCAACGATCTTCTCAAATGGAACATCCTGGTTTGAATACGCTTCAATAGTCACATTCTTAACCTTTTTTAAAAGTTCATTGAATGTAATTTCATTAGTAAAGCTAGAGCGCAAAATAATATTATTTGTAAAGAATCCTATTATTCCTTCTATATCTTTTCTGTTTCTATTAGCAATTGGTGAGCCAACAATAATATCCGATTGTCCTGAGTATCTGTAAAGGAGAACGTCGAATGCCGCTAATAACACCATATATAATGTTACCTTTTCTTTTCTAGCGTATATCTGTAGTTCCTTCACCAATTCGGCAGGAATGAAGCTTGTAAATTTCGCTCCGTCATATGTCTGGATTGGAGGTCTTTGTTTATCCAGAGGCAAATCCAAAACAGTCAGGCTTCCTTCCAGCTGTTTCTTCCAGTATTTTAACTGATTATTCAGATAGCCTGCCTGAATGTTTTCCTTCTGCCGCTCAGAAAAATCAGCATATTGTATCGGTAACTCTGGTAAAGTCTTTTCCTCCCCATTAAGATATCCTTCATAATAGAAATTCAGTTCTTTAAGAAGAATTCCAAAAGACCATCCGTCAAAAACAATATGGTGTACAGCTAATACAAGAATATGCTCATTTTCATTAATACATATTAAATTGCCTCTGATAAGAGGAGCCTTTTCAAGAGCGAAAGGAGTTCTTGCTTCCACCTTTGCCAACTCTTCAACTTTTGCCCTTCTGTCCTTCTCTGGAATGTTCCGTAAGTCTGTAAATCCCATGGGCATTTTAACTTCCTGATCAAATATCTGAACGGGCTGTCCATTTTCTTCAATAAAATATGCCTGTAGAACTTTATGACGCCTTATTATTTTATTAAAGCTTTTTTTCAAAGCCTCTATATTTAAACTTCCTTTTAAAATTAATCCTTTAGATAGATTATATTGAGGACTCTGTAAATTTAGTCGATCAAGAAACCACAACCTTTGCTGTGCAAAGGAAAGCGGAACTTTATCACATTTATTCAATGCTGTCTCATCATCACAGGACACATTACTTTGCCCCTGCGTTCTATATTCAGCCATTCGTTACTCCTCCCACTGAGAAACCCAGATTTTTCACAAGTTGAACTAACCTAATTTATTCTGTTATATCTCCGCTCTCTGAAAATACACCTGGCTTCCTAACTTTGGCTTTGTACAGCAGCCTCTATGACTCTTGCAAGACTTTCTATTTCAGAATTTTCAAAGATATCTGTCAGATTCAGTTCAACCTTAAATATTTCTCTTACTCTGGAATTTATTTGAGTAACCTTCAATGAATCTCCACCCAGTTCAAAGAAATCATCATTAATTCCAATGTGATCATTATCTAGTACTTCTGACCATATCCTAACCAGTTCTTTCTGACTAGGAGTGACTGGCTGAACAATTTCTCTCCTGTTGAATTCCTCATCCTTTAGAGCATTCATTTGCTGCTTTATTAAAGCAAACTCACCATTGGTATAACTCTCACGTAGTTTGAAGCGCTGAATCTTTCCACTGGCTGTCTTTGGGATATCCTTTACAGGTATAACCGCAGAAACTTCAATACCATTCTTTTGACTAATTGCCTTTTTTAGGGTTGCTGCAATTGGCATAAAGGACTCAAGACTTTCTGTGTACCTAATAAAAAGAATCAGTTCATCACACTTTAAGCGTTCACTAAATACACCTACTGCCACTATCTTACTAAATTCAATGCCGCCTGCCGCCTCTCCAATACGCTCAATATCATGAGAATAAAAATTCTGGCCTGCTACAAATATTACGTCCTTTGCACGTCCAGTAATCGTAACTCGCCCGCTCCTCATAAAGCCCAAATCTCCGGTGTTTAGCCATCCATCTGGCGTTATGGTCTCGTCTGTCGCCTGCTTATTGTTGTAGTATCCAGAAGTAACATTTTCCCCAGAGATCTGAACGTAGCCTATCTTGTTCTCACCAATATCATTATTTGCCTCATCACATATACGCATATAGCAGTCGTAAATCGGATACCCCACATCTAAATAAATAGCTGCGCTTATATCTTCTTTTGTAGTATCTACAACTGTTTCTCCTACTTTTAGATGGTTTCTATCTAAGGTATAGTGAAAAAATTCTTCGCCTAATTTCGGAAATGCAACTGCAATAGTAGCCTCCGCCAAGCCATAAACAGGCTTCATTGAATTTCTTTTTAAGCCATAAGCCGCCATCTTATCTAAGAATTCATTATTGACTTCAAGGGAAGTTGGCTCTGCTCCGTTATACATTATCCGTATATTTGTCAGATCCCAATCCTGTTTGACCTCTGGATTATAGTGTTTTAATACCTCTTTAAAGCCAAAGTTAGGCGAATAAAGCAAAGTGGCCTTATGTTCACTGACCTTTTGAATCCACAGAATAGGATTACTGAGAAATAAATGTGTTGGCATACAGTATTGATTGATACCCGAAAGCAACTCTTTTATGTGGAAGCCTATTAGTCCCATATCATGAGTAAGAGGCAACCAGCAAAAGCCTGAATCCTTTGAATCAATATGATCCCACTTAAGAACTGAATTTAAATTTACAAAGACATTTTTGTGAGTAATCATTACTCCTTTCGGATCGCCTGTAGAACCCGATGAGAATTGAATAAATGCAATATCTTCTGGATTCGGATAGTAGATATCTCCATATTTTTCTGTCTGAATTGCATCATCAACATTTATAGCATTCTTTCTAATAGCTTCCATTTGACTACTTAATCCATTTTCCTTAGCAAATGGGTCTAATGTTTCTAAAAGTTCAGTTGATATTATAATTCTTGGATTATTCAGTATGCTCCATATCTTAAACAACTTAAGTTTATGTTCATCATTATTACCTGTAGCAACAGGAACAGGAATCATACCTCCAAGAATACATGCCCAAAAAGAATAAACAAACCTTTCATTATCATCTATTTGGAATATAACCTCGTCGCCCTGTTTGTAGCCAAATTGCTGAAAAGCATATAAAAGTCTTAAGGATGTTTGGTACATTTGTTTATATGACACATACAGTTCCTTTGTATCATTTAGTATAAAAGTTATTGCTTTTTGTTCTTCATTTTTCCTCGCTTCAATTAGCTCTACCAGTGTTTTATATTCGGACATTCGTTACTCCTCCTATATTTACTAAATAAAGTTATATATAACTTTTAATTTTTTATTGGAAAACTTGTATTTTCTCAAAAACAGGAGATTTTGGGTTTACCCTGTTATTTTTGGGACGGAAAAAGACTTCAAGTGATAGGTTATAAGGTTGGAAAACTACCATTTGTATAGTCATTTTATTATAAACATCCCCGCTCTCTGAGAATACACCGGGCGAACGACCATGAATATAAGAAATAGTTTGCTTTATTTTGTCAGCAGTTACTGTAGAACCGCTAGTCTGTAATTGGGTTTGAAGGTTTTCCCACCTTTTTGTATTATACTTATTGGGTGTATGATTATCATTGTTACCGTAAAGCACAAAAGAATTTACTGCAGCAATGGAATCGCTGATTCCCCAAGCTATATCTCCGTTTAGTTTTGAGTCAGTTTTCCTGATTGCACGTTTTACTCTATTTTCGTCGGCTCCATTCCCGCTAAAATTGTTTTCCAGTATTATACTGGTGTCAGGATCAGAAAAACCTATGATATGGTTATATGCATAAAGTTTCTTAGGGTCTCTCATGAATTCCGCTGCATCGTTCATAGTATTCATATTTTCCAATGCATACCTAAGGTCCAAAACATAAGAGCGCCTTCCTTCAGATGAATATGCTGCATTTGTTCCCGCATCAAGAATCCCGGCAAAAACCTTTTTGTCATTAAAACCCGTAAGAATTCCCATATAGCCCATGTAACCTATGGAGCATATCTTTTTATCTGGATATACAAAAGTAATCACTGCTTGGATTCTTGGAAGCTGATTCATGCTTCCTCCATACCAATCCAGATTCCTTCCTGTGATGGTTTTTTTTGTTTCTGAACGTGATCCGAATACTGATACATAGCTGCATTGAGTACCACGAATCGCATCAGTGAAAAGGTTAAAGAGATAAAATTCATTCTTAGATATTTTATTATCACTACGCAAATCATTATCTCCGCCAGAAAAAACTGATGCCATTCCCTCTATTTCTTCTGCATATTCAGAATTTACTTGGGATTTAATGTCTTCCATACGATAAAATGCATATTTATATTCAGACTTTACCAAGTTCTCAGCAATGTATGAATCCAGAAGAGCTTCATAATCAGGCACTAATTGCAATATTCCCTTTGCAAAGGCCTCTCCTATTTGTCTGTGTGACAAACCGCTAGTAAAATCAAGTACAACATTATAGTAGTTACCTTTATCCGTGATACTTACCCCATCAACCTTGTAGCTGCTGTTCAGTACAGTAACTACAGGTATTTTACTAGTACATCCTACTTGAAGTAGAAGTATAACTATCAGACATGCGGCTAAAAACCTCTTTATCATTCCAAATAACCCCTTTACCTTTTTTATAGGCATTCCTATCTTTTGTCATATCTTTTTATGCAAATACTTCTTCCGTTTTATTTATTTTATAGCTGATAATATGTCCTGTTTCCATCTTTATGTGCTTATCTGCCTCATTGAAATAACGGTCATCATGGGTTATTGCGATTACAGTCTTGCCTCTTGCTTTAAGTTCTGGTAAAAGCACCTTATAGAAGAATTCCCTAAATTCCGGATCCTGATCTGCTGCCCATTCGTCGAAAAGATATGCAGGACGATCTTCCAAATAACTAATCAATAGCGCCAATCTTTTCCTTTGACCAGTAGAAAGCTTGACTGTACTAAAAACACCATCGCATAGCTTAACTTTGTCACGAATACGCAGCACTTCCAGATAATTATTAATCTCGTCATATTTTTTTTCATAATCGATCCCATACATCTTGTCAAAGAGGTGAAAATCACTGAAAATAATTGCGAAATAGCTTCCAAGGGTTTCCCTGTCAACTGAAAGTCCATTTATTGTTATGCAACCCTCATCAGGCCCGTACAGCCCGGTTATCAGCTTGGCCAAAGTCGATTTTCCACTGCCGTTTCCACCTGAAATAAAAATAATTTCTCCCGATTTTAAATCACAATTGATAGGACCGACTTCAAAATGTTCTCCGTTTTCGTTTTTATATGTAAACCTCACATTATTCAGACTAATTTCCAATGAGCTGTTATTTGTTGCTTTAACTGCTTGCTGGCTAATAACTTCATCAAATGTAATTTGCTTAATGAAATCTGAGATTCTTCTCCAACTAACTGTGACCCGTGTTATTCCAGGTACCAAATAAATTTCTGTATTTATTATTCCACCCATATATAAGTATACAAGTACATAATTCTGTAACGTGTTATGCTGTATGTTCGGAAACATCAACGGGAAAACAAAAACCACAATCCCAATTACACAAATATAAAGGACCTCTCCGAGTACTGAGGCTCCTACAAAGGTATACTCACTGTCAACACGTGTATCTCTATAATCCCGACAGCTTTTTTGAATATCTTTTTCAAACTCTTGACGTTTATTTTTATTGATACTCAGTTCCTTAAAGCCTTTTATCATATCGTTTATAAATCTGAAAAAGTAATTTTGTATATCTCTATTTCGCTCAAACTTCTTTCTTGCCTTACCACTTACTGCAAGGAATAGCCATACAGCCAGACCAATCATCAGTATTGAGAAAAACATTCCCAAAAGATTTAATGTGCCTAAATAAATGAGGCATGTAATCAACGTTATAACTCCAGTCAACCCATTAACTAATTGATTTACAAATCCACTTACAGTTTCCGTATCATTATTTAATGCGGCATGTACCTTTCCGTCCTGTAGCGATTCGAATTTGTCAAATGGAGCCTTAAGGATTTTGCCGATTATTTCTATTCGTTTGTCATATACTACTTCACTTGTAATTGTAATTAGCTTTTTTCTCACAATCATCGCACTTACGGTAAAAAGCGCAATTCCAAGCATGAAGTATAAATACAAACCGCTATCAACTGCTGACCACCTGCTCTGATTCCTCAAAGCCATATTTAATGCTTGATTTAGGATAAATATAACCATGGAGTTTCCTAATGCACTTACTATGCTGAGTGCTATAATCATAAAATAGGGTCTGTCATACTTTTCTTTAACGAAGAATTTTGTAAGCATAAAATAAAAATAAAATAAAGGGATAACTATGAACAAACATACAACTCCCTTAATAAGCGCCGAAGGTCCAAATTCGTCAATCATTTCCCAAGTTACGCCATTATACAATGCAATTGGTGCCCTATAAAGGCAATAAAAAATCCCGCCTATAAGCACAAGAGAAAACAAAATTGTTCCAATATCACTTATTCCTTTTGTGTGAAAACTCCGTTGTTTCGTCAGAATATCTTTAAATACCATAAAAATGTAATATAGTGTTACAAGTATAAAAGCACATGAAACAAGAATCATCGTAATTGAAAGTCCATTACTAAACATGTCAACACCCTTCCTAATATAAAATTGGAAATCATACCGGGATCATATTATTAATTAAAGTATTATTGATAATCTCTGATATTTCTTTAATACAATCGTTGATAAAAAAATGCCCACCATCAAATTCATATACAGCAATTCCATACTCAGAATATTTTTGCCATTCAAACAATTCATTTCTCTCAACAATTTTGTCATCTTTACCGCTAAACACAGTAATTCCTGATTTGAATTTAATACAGTCATCTTTAAATGTATAAAGCTCTATTAACTTATAATCGGCCCTGAGAATGGGTATAAATAATTTTGCAAACACCTTATTTTCGAATACTTCCCTTGGAGTTCCTCCAACTTTCAAAATTTCATCCTTAAACTTATCATCTGGAAGAATATGTAGAATTCCACCTTCCTTATTAATATGTGGAGGGTACCTACCTGATACAAAAATATGTAAGGGCTCCCTTCCGCAATTTTCCCTAATCCTTTTGCATACTTCATATGCAATAACACTTCCCATGCTATGTCCGAAAAATGCAAACTCATACTCATTAATACGCTGGCTTACTTGTTTATAAATATCATCAATTGCGCAAGAAATGTCGGTATAAAACTCTTCATTAATCCTTTTTCCTCTTCCAGCATATTCAATTGGCATTAATTCTATGTTTTCGTCTAGATATTTATTGAATTTGTTATAGACTGTTGCAGACCCACCCGCATATGGAAAACAAAACAATTTTTTTTTCTTAGAAAAACATCCTTCTGTATTCAAATTTGCTCCCTCTCCATCAATAATTTTCTACTGTTGAATCCCAAATCATAAAATTATGGTTTTTACATTGCATTTTACTTTATTTCATAGCAATGGAACTGAGCTTGCCCAGTTCCATTGCTATGAAATAAAGTAAAATTGGTATACCAATTATTAGCTTCTAATGAATATGTAATAAGACATCCTATAAAATTATAATCAAATCAGCAGTCTGTAGATAATGTCGAATAAATTTACTTATAATGTTAAAATTAGTTATAATGTGACCTTTTTTCCAGTATAATGCAGTAAATGTACATATGTCAATATTTTATATAAATTCAAATAATTACTTCACTTTTGTTATTCAGAACTTGTACAGTTACGCCCAATTAGTAGTATATTCATCATCCCTTAATAATGCCGTGGCATAATAAAAAAAGTGCCAATCAAATGATTGACACTTTTAAATATTTTTAATTATTTCTACTGTCTAATTTACAGTGAGCAGTTCATAATAAGGCGCTTTTTATTGTATTATGTAATCAGTTTACTTATTCTGAGTTGCTACTTCTTTCTGGAATTTTTCAATCCATGCTGCCTTATTAGTATTAATGTTTGTCCAGTCAAACTTTTTCAGTGAATCCATTGCTTTTTGACCAAATGCTAAATATACCTTCTTTTCATCAGACATTGTAGCATTTTTATTTGTAGGAGCCTCGCTTAATTTATCAGCAACCTGATTCTGTACGGCGTCACTGATAAGATAATTCACAAACAATTGAGCCAATTCCGGATTTTTGCTGTTTTTAACAACATTGACTGCAGCTGCAGCAGAGAAGGAGCCTTCTTCAGGATCTACCCACTTAACATTTAAGCCTGACTTTTTCAGTGCTGGCATATTCATATCCATAAATACAGATACGCCGATTTCACCTGTGGTGAAAGCAGTCTGAACGTCGGAGCTAGTAAGATACCACTGCTTAACATTGTCTTTGTTTGCTTTTAGCAGATCAAATCCAGGTTGTACATTGGTTGCACTCCCACCTGATTTTTCAGCAAGAGTAGTCAGTAGGTATGGTCCTGCTGTTGAAGCCATGTCAGGAAGGGAAAGCTGTCCGTTGTATTTTCCGCTGAATAAATCTTTATAGGATTTTGGTGGTGTTTTTACTGTATCAGCATCATAAATAATACCGTATCTTACTACTGAATAGCAGGGACCGTATCCATCTGTACTCTTTGCAAAGTCATAAAGATTATTGAGATTTGTGACAACTTTTGTATCGATTTTTTCAAAGAGACCCTTCTCGCTTCCTAATGCAGCAAAGCTGTCTGTCATTAGAGCAACATCTATTTCAGGGTTGTTCTTTTGTGCCATGATTTTGTTTAAGCGGTCAGAGTTTCCACTAGTTTCATCGATTATAACCTTACAGTTATATGTTTCTTCAAAGCTTTTTGATATCTCTTTTACACTTTTGGCTGTAAAGCCCCATGTTGCAACTACCAGTTGGGCCCCTTTAAAATCCTTTGCCTTTTCGCCTGCAACACTCTGTGTTGGTGGTGTGGTTGAAGACGATTTGTCCGTAGTGGTTGAGGAACTACTTCCGCATCCGGCTACGCTTACAGACATCATAGCCGTAAGAATTATAGCCGTGATTTTCTGAATCTTTTTCATAATATTTAGCACTCCTAATTCAATAAATTTTTATATATGATAAGCTTTTGAGAAGGAAATGCAACCGTGATTTCATCACCAACTTCGTAGCCTTCATAGTCATGAATATTAACAAATACGGTTTCGGCAAAGATATCATTTATCTCTACACGGGTAATCGTCCCCTTATATGTGACACTTTTCACCGTTCCTGTCAGTGCATTTTCTGAATTCTTATCTGCGAGGACAATGTTTTCAGGGCGTATTGACATTGTAATGCTGTCGCCAGGAGTAAATCCGGCACTATTCATCTCATTTATAATTAATTCCTTTTCAGAACAAATTACCCTTACCATTGAGCCATCAGCATTCTTTACTTTTCCAGAGATAAAATTAGAAAATCCCATAAAGTCCGCCACAAACATATTTGCTGGACGGTCAAATACTTCTCTTGGTTTACCAACCTGCAAAATTTCTCCTGCATTCATCACGACAACGCGATCTGCAAGTGAAACTGCCTCTTCTTGATCATGTGTTACGATGATTGTGGTAATTCCCAGTTCACGCTGAATGCGCTTTATTTCTAGTTGCATTTCCACCCTGAGCTTTGCATCAAGATTAGATAGAGGCTCGTCAAGCAAAAGGACCGTTGGTTCAGTCACAAGAGCGCGTGCCAGAGCAACCCTCTGTTGCTGACCGCCTGAAAGTTCCCTTGGGTGTCGTTTTTCCATCCCGGTCATCTTTACAAGTTCCAGAATATTTTGTACTTTTTCTTTGATAATACCCTTTGGCAGCTTTTGCATCTTGAGGCCGAAAGCTATGTTATCAAAGGTATTCATATGTGGAAACAAAGCGTAGTTCTGAAAGAATACACCCATATTTCTTTTATAGGCAGGAATATGGTTCATCTCTCTGCCATCTACTTGAATGGACCCTTCGTATTGGTCAGTAAACCCTGCAATCATGCGAAGAGTCGTTGTTTTACCGCAACCGCTTCCACCCAGCAGAGCAACCATTTCCCCATTGTTTACCTCAAGATTTATATTATCGACAGCTGTGAAATTGCCGAATTTTTTAGTAAGATTTTTTAACACTAATGATGCCATTAAACAGATCCCCCTTAATTACTTAAAAACATATCTAACCCAATGAACTTCTCCAGTAAAATGATTAATAGAAGTGACATCAGAATCAAAACTGTGGAAATTGCCGCTAGTGTTGGGTCAAAGGAAAACTCCATATAGTTCATAATGCGAATTGGTAGCGTCACAAACTTAGGTGAACTCAAAAGACTGCTCAGCACCGCTTCGTCGAAAGAATATAAAAAAGATAGCATTGCACCTGCAACTACACCTGGTTTTATGAGGGGTAGCGTTACCTTGGAAAAAGTTTTAACAGGACTGGCACCAAGGCTTGCCGCTGCGTCTTCCAAAGTCCAGTCAAATCCGGACAGCACTGAAAGTGTATTTCGGACAATATAGGGCATAATGATTATCATATGACCCAGTAGAATTTTCAGCATACCCGGAAATGAGCCAATCTGACTGAAAACCTGAAGTAAAACGAAAGCAAATGCTATAGAAGGAACGTACATGGGTGAAGTAAAGAATGAAATCAGTAGTTCTCTTCCCTTAAACTGATATCTACTCACACTCAATGCGGCAGTTACGCCAAGTAGCACATCAATTGCGGTTGCTATCACAGCCACTTCTATACTGTTGATGAACCCACTTGAAAAATTGGTGGAGGAAGTAAATATATTTCCATACCATTTCAAAGAAAACCCTTTTGGAGGAAAAACTACTAGTGGCGTTGGGCTGAAGGAAGCCAATATGATAACAACCAGTGGTGCTAACAGGAACATAAATACAAATATTGTTATTATCTTGGAAAGCCAGCCTATACGATTGTCAGACACTTTTTCCACCCCCAACTTTATTATTTACACTAGCTGTTGCATAGGTAGTAATTAACAGAATTATCAATATGGTAAACAGTAGTATATAACTAATAGCTGAGGCAAGTCCCCAGTTAAAGTTTACATTAACTTCCTGAGATACCATAGTGCTCATCATACGGAATCTAGATCCTCCCAATAATTTGGGGGTAACATATGAAGTCATACTCATAGTGAATACAAGAATACATCCAGAAATCACACCAGGCGAACTTAAAGGGAAAATCACCCTTAAAAATGTTTGAATCGGACTAGCACTCAAGCTGTATGCAGCATCTTCAATATTTTGGTCTATACTTTGAATTACACTAGTAATGGATAGAATCATATATGGGATTAATAGATGTACTAGTCCAATAATAACCGCAGTTGAAGTATTTAATATAACCAGTGGTTTTTGAATAAGTCCTATCGCCAGCAATAACTGGTTCAAAAGACCTTTATTCCCCAATATTACCATCCAGCCATAAGAACGAACAACTGCACTGACCAAAAACGGAAAGATAATTACAATCATTAGAACACTTTTCATTTTTGATTTTGTTCTTGCTATAAAATAAGCAGTAGGATACCCCAAAAACAGAGCAATCACTGTCACCTTTAGGGAAACTACAATAGTCGTTTTTAAAATACCGAGATACATAGTATCAGTAAAAAATTTTTGGAAATATTTCATTCCATCGGCCTTCAATGTTATCATTAGTATATACACCATGGGGATCACAAAGAATGCCAATAAAGCAAGCACCGTTGGTAGCGCCAGCAGTAAAGCCTGTTTTTTCTGTTTTGTCATCTTCTTCTACTGCCCTTCATCCAAAGATTTTACCACTAGAGGCAAAAATGTTTTTGTAGTTACATCAATAACTCCCATATCCGTCAGTTTAACGTTCGGGGATACAGCAAGAGCCATCAAAGTCAGAAATGTCAGCGGTTCCTCATGATTTAACCCCATCTTTTTTGAGATTTGGTTAAAAACACTGAATTTCTCCGACAGCGTTTTCATATCGTCCTCACACAGAAGGCCTGCTATGGGAAGGGGAATGGAACAAAGCACTTGTCCGTCCTGTACAGCCGCAACACCGCCACCGGTTGAAATTACAGTATTTGCCGCAAGGCACAAGTCTTGATCGTTGCTTGCATATACCGTTAAGTTGTGGCAGTCATGGGCATATGTAGTAGCAAGCGCTCCCCTAAATCCAGAAAGGTTCCCCAAAAGACCAATGCCCCGATTGTTATTATTCTTATAGCGGTTTAATACCACCATTTTGACTAGATTCCCTTGTTTGAGTATCCCGTTTTCTGCCTGACAAATAATTTGTTCAAGCTGAGTTTTAGAGGTTTTACCATCCTGTACAATCACATTGACAAGGGCCCGCGTACTCTGGCATGGTATTTGGAAATCCTTCTCGCTAACCGGTTCTATATGCATAGTCTGATATGCTTTTTTAGGGAATTTCCGTTTATAAAGAGAAACAGTCATACTGCCATTTTCAGCTACTACCTTTCCATCACTCATTACCAGTGAGGGAAGGGCTTCTTCTAGAGAATCCAGCAATATCAAATCTGCCTTTCTACCCGGAGCAACTGCTCCCTGATGGTAAAGGCGAAGGCGGTCTGCCGCATTGATTGTGACATATCTATATGCTTTTTGGGGTTCAAGTCCCAAAGCAATTGCCTTTTTTACTAGAGAATTTAAATGACCATTGGCAGCAAGCCGACTGATAGGCACATCGTCCGTTACCAGCATTATTCTGTTTTGAACCTTACAGCTATTTAAATACGCCATTAGTTCTTTTGAAAAGAAGCGCTCCTGAATTTGAACGCACATACCTAAAGAGAGTTTTTCTTTGATAATCTCCACATCCATGTATGTATGGTCACAGTCTATGCCTGATGCCACAAAGGCTTCCAGTTCTTTACCTTTCAGCAAAGGTGTATGTCCATCTAAAAGCACGCCTTCTTTTTGCGCCGCTTCAATCACGCCCATTATTTTAGGGTCACACTCGATTACACCGAAAAAGTCCATAACTTCACCCAGACCATGTACTCCAGGCAAACGAAGCATTTGGGTTATTTCTTTCCCGGTTATTTCTGCTCCTGAGTTTTCAAAACCCGGGGCGGATGGTATGGTGGATGGAGCCATTATGTAAACATGAAGGGGTAAATCCCTTGTCTGTTCGCAAAGCATTTTCACTCCATCAACACCCAGCACATTGGCAATTTCATGGGGATCTGCCGCAACGCTTGTCGTTCCAAGTGGCAATATGGCTTCTGCAAACGCAGCCGGAGTCATCATGCTACTTTCAAGATGCATATGACTATCTATAAAACCAGGAGCCGCAAACCTGTGCTTACCATCAATACTTGTTAAGGCTTTATGCTCTTTTTTGAACTTTCCTACGTAGGCAAACAGATTTCCGACAATCCCTATATCAACATCATAAATTTCGTCATTAAAAACGTTTAACAATTGTACGTCATATATGGCTAGATCAAAGGGAATTTTCCCCATGCAAGCCTGAATAGCTCTGATACTCATCTCTTCACCTGTTTTTGCAATTATATTTTCAAGTCCTTGCATATTAATCATATTATCGACATTTTTTTCACTTGTCAAGACGCTCAGGCGTAAAAACCGAACAATTATTGAAAATATTCAAAAAATAATCGGAAATACAACATATTCCCTTGATGCTGGGGAAAAACCAGCTTAGTCCCGATGTATTCATTCTTTTCTTCATCCTATATAATGCAATCTTTACTTTTTTATCTCTAGCAATTGCAATTGCTGTTGCCTTTTATATGTTATAATAATTGCAAAAAAAAGATTTTGGAGGAACCCATATGACAAAAGAAGAGTTAAAACAGCAAGTGCGAATGCAGATAGCTTCAAATAAAGAATCAATTATTTCAATTGGTAATAAAATATTTAATCATCCGGAACTTGGATTCAAAGAGTGGGATACTTCCAAACTGGCTGCAGATCAATTAAAAGCTCTGGGACTTTCCTGTGAAGAAGGTCTGGCAATTACAGGCGTTAAGGCCTGTGCAAAAGGAAAACAAAGCAAGGCAAAGGTAATGATTATGGGTGAACTGGATGCAGTAGTATGCCCACTGCACCCATGCGCCGACTTAAACACCGGAGCAGCCCATTCCTGCGGTCACAATTCACAGATTGCAACTATGCTGGGCGCTGCAATGGGTTTGACTCCTTTTATGGAACATTTAGACGGTGATGTAGTATTTGCCGCTGTCCCTGCTGAAGAATACGTGGAACTGGAATATAGAGAACGATTAAAAAAGGATGGGAAAATTGAATTTTTTGGGGGAAAACAGGAGTTTATCCGCCTTGGTGTACTGGATGATGTGGATATGGGAATGATGATCCACTCTCATGCTGGAGTAGAAAACCGAAAATTTTTGCTTTCCTGTGACAGCTCTGGCTTCGTTGGTAAAATTGTAAAGTTTATTGGCAAAGAAGCTCATGCCGGTGCTGAACCTTATAATGGTATCAACGCACTGAATGCGGCCGCTCTTTCTCTGATGGCAATCAACTCTCAAAGGGAGACCTTTAAAGATACAGATCGAATTCGCGTTCATCCAATAATTACAAAGGGGGGTGACCTTGTGAACATCGTCCCTGCTGATGTTCGCATGGAGACCTATGTACGTGGCAGAAACATTGATGCAGTTATGAGTGCTTCTGAAAAAGTAAACCAAGCCATTCGTGGTAGTGCAATGGCTATAGGCGCGCAGGTAGAAATTAGTGAAATCCCAGGCTATATGCCATTAATTCAGAATGAAAAGATGACTGAGTTATTTGGAGAAAACGCCAAGGATTTGTTAGGCCCTGATGCAAACCTTACTGGTTACGAGCTTATGGGTGCTACCGACGCAGGGGACATCAGCTCTATAATGCCGTTTATACATATATCTACTGGTGGTTATTCCGGTACTGCACATAGCCAGAATTTTGAAATTTGTGATGAGGAAATGGCATATGTCATGCCTGCTATAACCATGGCAATGACAACCATTGACCTGCTGTGGGAAGGTGCCGAGGAAGCACTTAAAATAAAAGAAAGTTATACACCAAAGTTTAGCAAGGAATCTTACACAGAGTTTCTGGAACAATTTTAACGTTAAACAAGCAAGACTCCTGTCATTACTTTTTAAATTATGATTGTCTCAATGATCTGACTTCAAATTGCAGTTCAGTTCTGATTGTATGTATTCACTGGGAGTGAGATGATAAGCCTTTTTAAACATTCTGGAAAAATAGTAGGCATTGTTAAAGCCCAGAAAGGCAGCAACCTCTCCAATATTCATAGTTGAGTACTTCAACAGCTCCAGAGAGTGAAAAAGCTTTAAAGAATTTATATAGCTTGTAACAGTTGTGTTGAGATGTTGATTAAACAGGCGAATTATATATTGTTTTGATAGTTGAAATTCACAGCTTATATCTTCAAGAGTAATAATGCAATGATAATTTTGCTGAATATAGAGAATTACTTTTAGGAGAACTGATGGAACAGGCCGTTCGTTTAATGCATTGTCAATACTAATTGCAGTTAATTCCATCAACAGTTGGGAAAAGCAAATATCAATCTGAAGTTTTTTATTAACAGAGCGTTCATATCGCAGATTATCACACTTGGTAATCATATACCAAACGCTATTGGCCTTGTGCCCCAAGGTTATTTTATCCTTTAAAAATACACCCTCATAAGTTGTTGAATTAAATTTAAAAGGGTTGGCTTGTACACAGCTTTCCAACCGATGTTGAATCTGGTGCACAATGGCAAAGCCCTCTTCCTCAGTATATGAAATAATTTGCTTAGGGAGCATAAAATGAATGAAGTAATATTCGCACTCTTCCTTGGTTGTCGCCGTGTAAAATACATTGTAAGGTATTAGCAGGCAATCTCCTATGGTTAAATGCATTTCTCTACCATCTATGCAAAATATACCCTCACCAGATATTACAAACAGTAGTATGTTCGCACTAGCGTAACGTCCTTTGTGTTCCCAACCACATGATTGTCTCATCCTCCCGAGCATAGTAACTTCAGGTATTCTACTAAAATCAATATTGTATAGCATCTTAACCTCCTTGCCTATAATACTATATTGTCACGGAGAAAAGATTATGTCAACAATCTAGTTTAATATTGTATTATATATTGTTCGTACCGTGCATTTACTGAATCACAAAAAATAAGTATAGTTTAGATAGTATTATAAAGTTAATAATATTTATTTTCGGAGGTATATATGATAGCAAAAAACAAACTCAAATTTACAGTTAACAGTGAAGGAAATAGGGTAAAATGGTCTGCTGAAAAATTGCCTTTAAACAATCAAGACCATGCTGATTTTTGGCGTCTTCATATGGATGATGGCTATCGTAGAGAGATGACTGTAAAGTCTTCAGATCAGGTAGGCACTGTTAAAGAAACAAAGCAAGGTCATGAGATATGCTATAATTCTATAACCAGTGTAGAGGGCACAAAATTCGATGTAAAACTCACTATACATATAGTGAACAATGGCGGCGATTCCTTGGAATTCTGGGCAGATGTAGAAAATCACGATACTGCTCGGGTCAATGAGATTCAGCTTCCATTTATTGATTTAACAACTATATGTGACAATAATCGTGCCAATGACAAGTTATACCGTTCAAAAGGTCTGGGAGAATGTATTGAAAACCCATGGAAAGCACTTGATAGTGCACATACCGAATACATGGCAGCAGATTACAACGAAATCTGGTCACCCATGCTATACCCAAAGCCATGCAGCATGAGCTGGTTTGGTATAGAGAGTGCCGGGAATTTTTTATATGTAGGTAGGCATGACAATGATTTCCGAATCTGCAACCTGGTAAGCGGCATTTCCCCACGTGGTACAGATCCACGCTTGATTACCGCAGTATCACACTATCCTTTTGCTGAAAAAGGAGAACTTATTTCCTGCGGTCATAGTATCGTTACCTTAATGCAGGGTAACTGGACAATTGGCTCAGACATTTACAGCAATTGGGCTAGAGAAAACTGGTATAAAGTACCTAATAAGCCGGAATGGGTACACAAAATGACTGGATGGCAGAGGATTATTTTAAAACATCAATATGGAGAAGTATTTTTCAAATACGCTGATCTACCGCGTGTTTACAAAGAGGGTTTGAAATCTGGTTTAGACACACTCATGGTATTTGGCTGGTGGAAGGGCCGCTTTGATAATGGTTATCCCATCTACGAAGTAGATCCTGAGCTAGGTGGCGAAGAGGGACTGAAGGCCGCTATAGCAGAGATACAAGCATTAGGCGGCAGGGTTATTCTTTATACAAATGGCGTACTGATCGATAAGGTAACCGATTATTATAAAGAGGAAGGTCATAAAATCAGCCGTAAGGACATTGACGGCAACGAATTCATGGATCATTACCAATTTGCCAATAACGGAACTGTTCTTCGCACCTTTGGCTATAAAAGCTTTGTAGCTGCCTGTAATTCAGAAGAGTCTTGGAAAAACAAACTTCTTGAGAATGGCAAGTATAAGTTGTCCTTTAATCCAGATTCCATCTTTTTTGACCAAATCGGTGGCCATAAATGCTGGCTTTGCTTTGACAAATCACACAAGCATGGTAATCGTACTGACATGGATGCTAAATACCGTGCCGAAAACCTTAAAGCAATGCGCGAATTGTGCACAGGCGACAGAGCACTTGGTTCTGAAAATACTGTAGATATTTTTGCACCTCATTTGGATTATAACCATGGATGTGATCTTGGAAATTGGTATGCTGATAATTCTTTCCCACAAATGTATCGAAGAACTTTTCCTGAAACAATCATGACAAACCGCTTTATACATGACTGTAGAGATGATTATAAGAGCCAATTGAACTTTGCCTTTATACAGGGACATCGTTTTGATGTATCGATTTATCGAGGCCGTGTCTGCGGTATCGCAGGAGAGCCTGAATATACTAATTACATCAAAAAACTCATTGATCTGAAAGAAATATACAAGAGATTTTTTTACGAAGGAAAATATGTAGTGGATACCCAGCTGTCTCTTCCAAAAGGAGTTCATATGTGTGAATATGTTCATGGCAATGAGCGATTATTCGCTTTCTGGAATATGAATGAAGCTCCATGCAGTGTTTCAGTAAGTGGAAACGATGTTCTCCTTAATGCTGATGATGTAGCCTGCTATGTCCTGGCTGATTAAGCGTATATTAATTCTTTTCTTCATCTTATATAAAAAGGAGTTCTTTAGGATATAATTTTCTATATCCCAAAGAACTCCTTTAGTTTTATCTAATTTAGTATATTCTCATAATCAATTAGACTAATTTGCTTCAGAAAAGTTAGAATAATCTAGACGTTCCAAGCAACTTGTCCTTATTACTTCACCTCATCAAAAACTCTTACATAATCAACCGTAAAACAATCTGGTAAAACAGCCTTTTTTAAATCCTCACGTGGTTGATCCATATTCCCACTTCTGTAGCCTTGGCATTCAGTTGTCAATAATATAAACTCTTCTACTTTTGAAACAAACTTATTTGTTCGTACTGTTTCCTTGCCATCACAATAAAAAATATACCCTTCTTCACTCCAATATACACCATATCTATGGAAATCTAGTGGATTTTCTATTTTATAATGAATTCTTGCATCTTTTTTGTATTGGTTTCCATATCCACCAAAAATATTACCGCTTGTTACTTCTCCATCTCTAGTGAAGCTTTCCATAATGTCACATTCAATACCACTATATGTAGGATCAAATGTAGTACCTATAGAAGGAGTCTGAAGCCAGAATGCTGACCACCATCCCTCTTGAGAAGGGTTCTTGCAACGAACTTCATAATATCCATATCTATGCATAAAAAGTGGTTCCTGAATATCTGCGAGAGGCCAAATCTCCCTTTGACCCCAAGGATTTACTTGAGTTTCTTTTGGAGTATCAAACGAATTTGAACCTGTTTGCAATTGTGCAGAGTAATACTGTCCATCCTTTTCAACTAGATTAATTTTTAGATTGCTGTTTCCGTCAAATTCAATTCCCTCATCCGTATAAGTTTGAAATTTTCTACCCCAAAAGTCTAATCTAAAAGTCCATTTTGTTCTATCAAGTTCTTTTCCATCAAATTCATCGAACCATACTAACTTCCATTCTTTACCATCAGGTAAAAAACTTGGTTCATGATTATCCACTTTAAAGTTTTTCATAATTTGACTCCTTCTATTGATTTTTTATAAATATTATTGTTATAATTATATTATAGCTGTAAATAAGCTATTTTGAATAATATATATTATTTATTTTTTAAGAAATCTTATTTTATGCGGGTGATAGACATGGTTAAAAATTTAGAATTATTAGGCTATGGATACTTCATATCAGATACTCTTTCAGAAAAGAGTACTGCAAGGTTTTCGAATTGTTATGAGATTGAATTATATACAACCTCCAATGGTACAAGTTTTATTGACAATAAACAACTACCTCATAGCAAGGGAAACATATTAATTATTAAACCTGATCAGCAACGGCAAAGTATAGGCTTGTTTGAATGTCATTTTGTACATTTCTATTGCCTTGATGAACATTTTTCCAAAAAGTATCTAGACGTATTGCCACAACTTATAAAAAATTGTGACACAATTAAATTCAGTATATTATTCAATGCAATTACCGATGCTGCAACAAATAAACAAAATGGTTATGAGTTGTATGTGACTGCAAAGCTTATAGAACTAATAGCTGAACTTTATACTATAAGTGAAAATTACAAAGCAAAAGATAGTAGATTCAGTATATATACATTCAATATATATGAAGCAACTACATTTATGCAGAATAATTTATCTAGCCATATAACTCTAGCTGATATTGCAAAGATTGCCAATTTAAGCCCTAGTTATTTTCATACTGCTTTTAAAAACATCGTTGGTACTACACCACATAGGTATTTGCTAAATATAAGATTAAAAACTGCTCAAAAGTTTCTTTTAAACAGCAAAAAAACCTTAGCAGAAATTGCCGAAGAATGTGGTTTTGAAAGTCAAGTTTATTTAAATTATATTTTCAAAAAAGAGCTCTCTATAACTCCTAAACATTATAGAGATACAGAAAAAGTAATCATTATATAGAAATGTGAAATGCTTTATGCAAAAAAGATGTTGACTTCAGTGTTTTTGAATTTTATAGAATTAAGTAATATACACCTTTTCTATTTGCTCAATCTTTTGTAGTTCCTCGATGACACTTGTACTGATGATATTGTCTGTGAATGTAACTATCACTTTGAGAAATACATATTCTTTATTTCCTCTGTTAACAAATTCAATATTCTTCATTGAAACATCATATTTTTCCAAAACATTAACGATTTCATCAATCCAACTAGAATGATTTCGCGACTGGACAAAGATAACATTATCCCGTTTAAAGAGGGGTATACTATTTTCGAACTTCCTCAAAAAAATCAAAGTTGAAAATATAATTATGGTCGTAAAAACAGCGCCGCTGTAAAACCCGACTCCTACAGCGAGCCCAATACAGGCAACAGCCCAAAGGCTTGCCGCCGTCGTCAACCCCTTGACATTAAATCCGTCCCTTATAATAGTACCGGCTCCTAAAAAGCCAATTCCACTAATGACCTGTGCTCCTAGTCTTGCAGGGTCCATATTTACAAATGTATGGTACTTTTCAAATAAAAAATCTGATGTAACCATTACAAGAGCTGCGCTGACACAAACTAGTATATGGGTTCTAAATCCTGCCGGCCTCTGACTGTTCTCTCTCTCATAGCCGATTAAGCCGCCCAAAACCCCTGCTACAATTAATTTGATAGCTACATCAAGAATATTATACATTATGTCCCCTCACTTCTTCTTTTATCAATACTAGCCCAATGCTCTTAGCCGTATTTATCCCTTAAGCAGCTTAGCAAGCCTGTCTGGATAGTTAGTAATTATACCTTCTATATTAAGTTCTATCATGCGTTTCATGTCTTCCTCACTGTTAACCGTATAAGTATTAATTTCAAGCCCTTGACCGTGAATATTTTGCACTATTTCATCCTTTAAGGTCTTATAGCTCGGGTGTAGTGCCTCAACGCCTGCGTGCTTTCCATACTGGCCTGGTTCATACAGAGCATTGCCATATAAAAAACCACACTTTATTTTACTGTCAATTTTCTTACATTTCATAACTGAATAATGATTGAAGGAGGAAATAATTATACTATCCTGCAGACCGTAATTATGTATCTGATCCATAACCATTTCTTCCAAATTTTCATACTCAATAACATTGGTTTTAAGTTCCAGGTTGAGAATCAGACTATTTTTTTTAGCCAGTTTTAGAATGTCATCCAAAACGGGAATCCTCAAGCCCTTGAAATCTCCATCGAATTTAGCTCCCCCATCAAATTGACATAATTCGCTGTATGTATAATCCTGAATAAATCCTGTACCATCTGTAGTCCTGTCTATTTTTTCATCATGGCATAATACTGTTATTCCATCCTTGGATAGCTGTACATCAGTTTCAATACCATCACAGCCCATTTCAATGGCCTTTTCAAAGGCCAGCATAGTATTCTCGGGGTAATATCCACTTGCTCCCCTATGTGCAAAATTTAATGACATATTAAGTATCCTTCCTTTCGTTGTGCCATACTAATTTGTGATTGAAAAGTTAACAATTTAGGAGTTCCCACCCGAACAATAGTGAGGGGCTAGGAACTCCTGAATTATTCTAACTTTCCTGAAACATATTAGTATCAAATATAAATAAGGATGCCTTTGAGCATAACTCAAAGGAGTTATTTCCTTACTTTAAATCATCAGATTTATTTAAGTCTCTGGGTTTCTTGACACAACTTTTATCTTTTTACAGTAATCCCAACTTAACCAGCAAGTTGTATATTATTGTTGCACCCTCTGCACGAGTCATATCCGACTTTGGTGCAAACATTTCATTTGAGCCTTTTACTAATCCTAGTTTGAATGCTGTAACTATATCTTCAGTCGCCCAATCACTGATCTCATTAGCATCAGCAAATTTTGCTTCTAGCTTAGACGAAGCTTCAGTACCCTTTGCATATTTAAATACTCTTGCGGCTATTACAGCCATTTCTTCACGAGAAATGAATGCATCAGGTGTAAAGCTCCTATCCCCGTTTCCTCCAATGAGTCCTGCGGCATATGCAGCATTTATATTCTTAGCATACCATGCATCACCTTGAACATCAGTGAACGCTTCATTTGTACCTTCAGGCAATTTAAAAGCTCTTGCTATTAGTGAAGCAAATTCCGCACGTGTCATCTTACCCTCTGGGTCAAAATCGTTTTCACCTTTTCCGTTAATTATGCCCTTTTCAGCTAATTTTTCTATATACTTATTAGCCCAGTGATTCTGGACATCTTTAAATTTTCCCTCTGGTTTTATTGTTGGTGTTGGTGAAGGTGTTGTAGTTGGTGTTGTAGTTGGTGTTGTAGTTGGTGTTGTAGTTGGTGTTGGGGTAACTGTTGGTGTTAGTGGCGTAACTACTCCAGAATTACCTGTTTTACCTTTAATAACTAAAGTAAATGTACCCTGTACATTCAATTCTGGGAAGCTGATAACTGCACTGTATGTTCCTTCATCGGAACTGCTAATTTTCTCACTTACACCATTTACACTCTTAACCACCTCAAACTCGCTGGTAGTTTTATTAAGATTTAAAGATAATACAGTTCCTTCTGCCAAACCTGTTTTGGTTAAAGAAGAAATCATAGTTGTGCTTAATTCACCCTTAACTATTTTTGCTGTAATATCCTCAGTATATATATCACTTGTAAGCTTTAAATCAAATGAAGGCTTGTTGTGTTTAACAGTAACTTCACTTGGAGCTATAGTTAATGCAGGAACAGCTATTATATTGACAGATTTCTCTGCTACTATTTCTGTAGTCCCCTTAAACCTTGCACCTAATTTAAGTGTTCCTGCTTTAGAGTTCAAGTTCACTACCAAAGTATTTCCTTCACCTGTAAGACTTGCATTTAACCCACCATATGGCGTAAGTACAAATTCAACAGGAATACCCGTAACTACTTCATCCTTACTGTTCTTAACTACAGTTGTGTATGTTGCAGTCGCACCATCTGCCGCGGATAATATCAATTTCTCTGAACCTACAATTGTAACCGTGTATTCACTAAGTGGTACATCTGTAAACACAACACGCTTACTTACTTTTACGTCGCCACATGAATAATTAACAACTACATACGATACCAGTGGCTTCCCTGTTACCGTAAGAGTGTCATTAGCAAATGTAATTGCAGAGTCAATAATCCAGTTACCATTTGCATCTGTTAATGTTCTGATTACTTGTGCATTATTAATTGCATTACCATACTGGTCATATACTGAATATGTAAAACTTGCTACTGTCTGAGTAGCACTATCTACATACATTATGTCTGTACCGCCTGTAACATCAATACTTGTAGGTACTACTTCATAATTTTCCTTCATTATTTCAGGAGCCTCATTTATTCCATCATAAGAAAGCTTTAAAATGCCAGTTTCACCAACAACAAAAGTCTGTGCTCCTACTGATTTGTAACGGTTATTTACTATTACAGTATCACAGAAATGAGGTAACACCGCAATATTTGGAGATACTGCCTTGACAAATTCAGGATCACTTGAAGTCGTGTCACCATGGTGCGGTACCTTTAACAAGTCAGCTTTTAATTTATCAGTACCTTTATAATATTCAATAAGTTTGTCTTCTGCGGCAACATATAAATCAGCTGCCAGCAATGCAGTATTAACACCATAAGTCATTTTCATGACTACGGAATTGTTGTTGTAGTCATCAGTTACAGGACTACCGTTCATCGTGGCTATTATGGTTGAATCATTTTCAGGATTTAGAACTTCGAATTGGACATCTCCAATATTAATGGTGTCACCTCTCCATAAGTTTTGCACTTTTGTTAGATTGGCATCCATCCATATCTTCAAATTTTTATTATAATCTGCAGTTTGTGGTACTTTGAAGCCTGTAGTATATAATTTATCTACATTATAATTATTTAGTATATATGCAGTGCTTCCTATATGATCTGAGTGGTAATGTGTTGCAACTACATAATTAATCTTTGTTATACTCATATCAGTTAAGAAGTCTAAAATGGCCTGTTGGCTTGAGTCTGTATTCGCACCAGCATCCACAAGCATATTTTCGCCATTCGGGAAAGTAATAAAGTATGATTCACCTGGTCTGCTAACTATATAGTCACCACTAGGCTCTGGAATATCAATGAAACGGAATACCAGCTTTCCAGTGTCTCCATCAGTTGACAAAACTTCTGTTGTGAGTTTTCCACTAGGCTCTGGAATAGCTACCGGATATGTGAAATTCTCTGGTTTATTAACAGTTGATGTACCTGTAACGCCACCTAACCCAGTAGGATTTAAAGCAGTTTTTAATAGTACATCTCCTATAATATTTATAGTTGAATTACCGTGAACACGGCCAGACTTGCATCCACCATATATACTTTCTGCCATACCACCGTTAATTGTAAGGGATACATTTCCCAATACATCTGAGCCCGGGTAGCCATTTCCTCTTCCTTCACCACCTGTACCAGCGTATAAGCCTTTTGCAACGCTATTTTCAAGCACTACTTTAGTATCACCAAGAACGGAGCCATTTCTGCTGCCCCCATTAACACCTTTTGCAACATAAGGGCCGTATGTATGGATATCAGTTTCTCCGACATCACCATCATAAGAGCCACCATAAATAACCTCGGTAATGTCACCACCAGTTACGGTTATTTTAGCAGTACCTGTAACACAACTTGTATATCCGCCGCCATAGATACGTGCTATTGTACCGCTTTCCAAAGTAACATTTGTGCTGGCTACAACACCTTGATAGCTTCCGCCGAAAATCTCCATGCCATTGACTTCAGTAGCCAGTAGCTTGTTTGTTCCTGTTGAGTCATAAACATAGGTTCTACTATCAGCATTATCTTTTTTAACAATGATTGGAATACCATTGGCAATTACGTAATTACCTTCTACGGTGACTGCGCTTGGTATAATGATACTTGTATCTACCTGTTCAGCACTGCCCTTGAAAATACGAGCATTATCTCCAGATATGATTTTGCTCATAATAAAGTTTTCAGGAACCCAGATAACTGAGGCACTTGCAGTGCCTGATGCACTGTTCGAATATACGCTTCCTGTTACAGTTGCTCCATCTGCAATCTTTATGTAAGCAGTTCCAGTTACAGCCCCATTTAAACCACTCCCATAAATAGCTGCAACTTTACCACTTTCCAAGGAGACACTAGCGCTTGTTACTTCTTTTGTTGAGCTTCCACCATAGATTTTATAATCATCTATAGGGAATTTTGTTAATTGTTTAGTTCCAGTACTGTTGTATAAATATGTATTTCCATCACCTGCATAAGTCGCTATGGATACCGATGCCCCATTGGCAAAGATATTCTTATTCGTTGTATCACATGAAATGGCTGCAGGACCACTAATCTGCTCACCATCATTGTAGAATACACAAATACCGCTATTTGTTTGAATTTTAGCTATCTGTGCTTCTGTAAATGTTTTGGGGATGTAAACACTGACATCACCGCTAACTCCTATACCACCAGGAGTAGTAGCTTTTAAACACATTGGTTGAAAGATTTTACCAGTAGTTGTAGCAAAGTCCGAATTTCCACTAAATTTTATACTAACAGAACCATCTACAGTAGAACCTCCGCCACCTCCCCCATAAAGATTTCCGGTGATGATACTGTTATTGATTGTAACATCAACATCACCTCCCACATTTACACTGGCACTGCCACCGCCACCCATACCTCCAACGGTTGCATTATTTAGTACAACTTTTGCATTTCCTTTAACTGCACCTTTATAATTACCGCCAAAAAGCGTCGTTATCGCAGCAGCAGGGCTATTTACTTCTACATAAGTGCTACCCACTATACCAGAAAGATTACTACCGCCATAAAGAGATGCTAAAACAGAACCGCCTTCATTAACAATTACTTGTGACAGTCCTGTAACATTTCCGTTCAAGCACCCTCCCCAAACTTTATCAGGAGAGGCACCACTTGCCACGATAACTTTTGTACTATCTACCGTACCAGATAAACGACCGCCAAATACCCCGGCAATTGTACTCTTATTTGTTAATGTTTGAAGATACCTTACCGTGCCATCTTCATTATAAATACCATCAGCCTTAACCATAATTGGAGTTCCATTAGCAAAAACATAATTACTACTATTATAAATCTCAATGGTAGGTATAGTCGCTTCTCCTTCTGCTAACACAGTCATAGGCAGCATGCTAATCAGCATACATGCCACTACTAAAATAGATAGAATCTTGTGAAACGATTTCATAATAATCCTCCCTTTAATATGTAGTTTATGAGTCCAATGTTCAGCTACTTATAATGCAACATAGCCGAACAAAACTTTCTTATTTAATATACTTTACTTAATTTGGGAAATCATATATTTTCCAGTTTCAATAAGATATTCTGCAAAGGATTTGTGCAGTTCCCTCGGTACTTTTGTAGCTGAAACTTCGAAGTTAAAATTACCCTCGTAGCCGATTTCATGCAGTGTTGGAAGAACTTCCTCCCATTTAACCGTAGTGCGTCCCATATATGGTGCCGCATGATCATCATGACTGGAGTTATTGTCGTGGACATGAATTACCTTAAGCCTTTTTCCCACTTCACGCAGGCTGTCAGACTGGTCATCACCGTTCAGATTAGCATGTCCAAAATCCCAGCATACTCCTGCGCCTTCTCCAAGTGTATCAACAAGGTCAATAACGTCCTCAACATTAGAGCAGTAACGGTGAGTATTATGGAGGTATTCAGGGATAAACAAGTTTTCAATGGCGATGCCGACACCAAGTTTCGAAGCTTTTTCAAAATATGGAAGAATATATTCAAGCGTACGCCTTTTAGACTCTTTAACACTTAACACAGCATCAGAAGCATTTCCGGTATGAAAAACTGCCCATTTCACACCAAGTATGGCTGACGCCTCGATAGACCGTGAAAACATTTGAGCACGAAATTCTAGATTCTCACAACCAGGTGCTGCAAAATTATAAAAAGGTAAGTGAGACTGGGAAATCTCAATATTACATTCCTTAGCTGTACGGCCTATCTCCTCTACGGTTTGCTTCCAGTCTTCATCTTTCAAATAGCCATTCTCCCCGATTGAAATGCATAAATTAATATCTGCCGCTTCAAATCCGACTGAAGACATGAAATGCAAGGCCTCTATTGGCGCGCGTTTCCTGTCTCCGGTTGCATTTAAGGGCTTTAAAGCTGTATTTATGGTTGATAGTTTCATAGGAACCTCCTCTTAAGTACCATATTTGTATAAATCAAATTTCACTTTTATTGCTCGAAAAAATGACTTTCACGCACTTTGTTATAATTGAATTCACGAAAAACTAATTTGCACTTGAAAAGATAATAATTCACTAATTCCGACCCGAACAATAGTTGGGGGCTTGGAATTCATGAATTATTCTATCTTTTCTGAAGCAAATTAGTATATATTCCTATTTATTTTGTTACATTTTTAACACTCATCTATGTCTATTACATATTTTTCAAACCCAGATAGAGTAATTTAGAACAATCGGCTTAAAAGTTTATTTGAGCTATAATCCCCTGCTTTTGCTCCTGAGTCACTTCATAATACTCACCGTTTACAGGTGATGTATCGCTATTTTCTACGATAAGTACATTGGCGTCCTTGTTCGTGAGTATATGATGCCATATGTTTTTTCTAATGTTGTAAACCTTTCCTTTTTCCATCTTTAATACGCAAATGCTTTCAGGTGGTTTTTGATCATCGCCAACAATTAGATATGCCTCACCTTCTAACAACACAAAAACCTCATCCGTCTTGAAATGACGTTCCACCCGATAAAAATTTTCTTTTTCAAATCCTTGGGCGTACCTTAATCCGGCGATCCTCCAAGATTCAAAATTAAGTAGAGGTTTATATCCCTCTCCCTGAAAATCAAAAACATCATAAAAATTTCCCATTTTCATTCTCCTGTCATCTTACTACTTCAGTTAAACCCCTATTTGGTAGGAATTCAGCCTAAGTAGCGCTAATTAAACCTCACTTAAATTCACGCTCTTGGAATTGACTTGCTTTAACACTATAGGGACCATATATTTAATCAAAAACGTTTTTTCTAATTTAGCCTTTTAAAGAACCAATCATAACACCCTTAACAAAATAACGCTGTATAAATGGATAAATACATAGAATTGGCACTGTAGCAACCACAATCAGAGAATACTTCAGAAGATCTGACAGACCTTGTATTGCCGCAAGGGTTGCCGGATCCGAAACAGTTGCAGCATCTACACTGCTCATAACCAAGATTTCACGTAAAAATACCTGAAGTGGGAACAGTTGCTTATTATTCAAATATAAAAACGCATTAAAGAATGCATTCCAGTGGCCTACTGCATAATATAGCGTAATTACTGCAATATTTGCTTTTGATAGTGGTAATACGATAGTAAAAAAGTAGCGGAAATCCGAGCAGCCATCCATTTGTGCTGCTTCGAGTAAATCTCCAGGGATACTGGTTTGCATAAAAGTTCGGGTGATAATAAGATTTGTAACACCTATAGCGCCTGGAAGTACCATTACCCATACTGTATTTAGTAAATGTAAATCTCTCATCAACAAATAGTGTGGGATCATTCCACCTGAAAACAGCATTGTAAAGGTAAATAAAAAGGTAAATAAGCCTTTGCCCGGTAATCCTTTTCGAGAAAGCGGATATGCGGTAATCAGCGTCATTCCCACATTAATTGCAGTACCTACAACTGTATAGAATATTGTGTTCCTATATCCGACAAACACTTCATCATATTTGAATACCGCTTTATACCCTTCAAGTCCAAATTCAACAGGAAATAGCCATACTTTACCCGATGATACAGCTGCTGGTGATGAAAAAGAAGCCGACACTATATATATCAACGGATACAGGACAATTAAAAGAATGAGAATGAGCACGGTATACGTTACAGCATAGAAAACTTTATCCCCTACTGTAGTTCTCTCTATACCATTATTTCTCTTTATATTAATATTTATATCATTATTAGTTGCAATCTGTTTCATGAATATCTACCTCCTTTTTACCATAGACTATTTTCACTGTATTTTCTGGAGAACTGATTAACCAGTAAAATCAATATAAGGTTGATAACAGAATTGAATAAACCAATTGCAGTAGAGTATGAATAGTCCATAGTTCCAGAAGCAGACAAGCCGATTTTGTAAACATAAGTAGAAATCAATTCGCTTGATGTAAGGTTAAGGCTATTCTGCATCAGGAAAGCTTTTTCAAAGCCTACACTCATTACTTTTCCGCAACGCATTATCAGCATAATCGTCGCTGTTGGAAGAATACACGGAAAATCAATATGCATCAACCGTTTAAACCGGCTCGCGCCATCGATTTGAGCCGCTTCATGCAATGAAGGGTCAACTCCTGCAAGCGCCGCTGTATAAATTATAGAATCCCATCCAAAGCTCTGCCAAATACCTGACCATACATACAAATGAGGGAAAAGGTTAGGATCTGCCATTAAGTCAGCTGGATAAGTACCATATAGGGCGGAATAAACTACACCATATAAACCTACACGTGAATTTGTAATTTGCAAAACCATACTAACCAATACAACTATTGAGATAAAATGAGGCATATAGGTAATGGTCTGTACTGACTTTTTAAACCTTTCACTCCTCATACTATTCAGAAAAAGGGCGAATAAAATAGGCAACGGGAAATTAAAAATAATACTATATATAGAAATAAACAATGTGTTGCCTAAAACGCGGAAGAATTGATAGGATTGAAAAAATTTTGTAAAATTGTCAATGCCAATCCATGGGCTTCCCCATATACCAAGCTTAAGTTTGTACTTTTTAAATGCAATTTGAGCTCCAAGCATTGGATAATACGCAAAGATAATTATGTATATTACAGGTATTACTAGAAAAGCGTATAATTGCCAATTATTCTTTATAGTTTTTAGCAACTTACTATTGCCCATAGGGTATGCCTCCTTATTACCAACTGATTATTATAGCCACTTGGGGCATTAAAAACGCAGGCATTATTATCCCGAACAAGCCTGCGTTTTTAATGCCTATACAGTGGTAGTATTATTTATTTAGCTTTATACATTCTGTCATATACTGTCTGTGCGGTATTGACAACTTTAGATCCACCTATTTTTTCTATTTCTTTAAGGTAGGAATCCCAATCCTTATCAATATCCTTGCCTCCAGTTATAAAGTTAGCATAGGATTCTTTTACATAGCTAGATAAAGATTTCAGAGGTTCTGTTACTTTTTCACTTTCATCATCTTTATAAATCAGCTTAGGGATAGTCTGTTTTGGTTTTTTATCAGTGTATAACATCTGTGCTTCAGCGATCGGCTTTGCAGTATCCAACGGATCACCACTCGCAACAACACCAAGGGAGATTGAAGCCTGACGAACATAAGGACCAATTTGTGCCCAAAGTTTATTCTGAAGTCCGCCCCATACAAGTACTTCTTTTAAAGTTGGCTTATAGCCAGCTTTAGCATAAAGACTTACATCGCCTGCTACAGGCTCTAAATAGTCAATACCTTTTTCACCCCAACGAGTGTGAATAGATATTTCCTGACTACATAAATAGTCTCCAAGTCTGAAAGCTGCATCAACATTTTTACATTGCTTAGTCACAAGCATACCATTAAATGCAACGCCTTCTTTGTATGAAGCATATTGTGTACCATTGTTACCTTTTAATGGTGGAATACCTTCATAATTTACAATACGTGGATCACTAGCATTCATAGAAAAGGTCATACCTACTTGTGCAGTACTTCCAACTATAGTATCCTTAGAACTCATCAATGTCTTTAAAGCCTTACTGTCTTGAGTAAGTGTTAATGGGCTAACCAGGTCTTCACTCACAAGTTTCTTAATATATTTAAGGCCTTCTTTCCATGCATCTGTGGTATATGCAAGTCCTATCTTACCGTTCTCCACAGTGAAAAAGTCAGTATCTCCCGCATATACATAAGGATTCATCAAAAACTGAAACCAATAGGTATCTGCTGTACTTGAAACGAATGGGATTTCATCTGCCTTGCCATTGCCATTAGGGTCTTTTGTTTTAATTGCTTTAAGTACAGTATAGAATTCATCAGGTGTAGTTGGAGTTTTTAAGTTTAGCTTATTAAGCCATTCTTTATAGAACCACATCTTAGCTGGGTATTCATTACTAAGAGCCTGATTATATCTTGGAATGCCATAAATCTCACCATCGGGTGAAGTAATCTGAGTCAGGAAATTAGTACCTGTAAGTTTAAGAGCTTCCTGAATATAGTAAGATGCCTCTGGATCCTTGTAATACTTTGTCAATGGGACAATTGCATCTGCCTGTGCATATTGATATACATTGGCATCCTTGAAGTTATTTGTCATCATGACATCACCCAGGCCGTCACCTCCTGCGGCTACCATAAGGTTAATCTTGGTGTCGAATTCCGCAGATGGTAGAACATTAAAGGTTAAATCAAAGTTACCTTTTTCTTCAATAATCTGAGTCTCTCTGTTTGTTTCGAAGTCCTCTACCTGGGTAGTTGCTTTTATAGTGATTTTAATTGGAACTTTTTCCTTATTTATTGGGAAAGTACCAGCTTTGTTGAATTTGGTAGATGCTGTCGTTGTTGCTGTCTTATCATCTGTAGGGGTTTTTTCCGTTGTCTTAGCACAGCCTACTGATAGAAGCATAGTACCTACCATGAGCAATGAGATTGATTTTTTGAATTTAAACATTTGAAGAACCTCCCTTTAATAGTAATTGATAGTTATAAAAACATTTTCTTTACTACTCTAATTCGGATTGTTTCATTTCAAATAAACTTCCTGTTATTTGTGGTTAAACTTTTCGCTGCAGCAAATGGGCTTATATTCACATTAAACAATATTTGTTCTGTTGCTACAATTGTAAAAATAAAAAACCTATGTGAAAAAAGCTTATTTTTGATTAAAATATAGTATGAAACAACATTGAAATTACGATAATGCATGTAAAAAACATTATTTCAGCTCTATGACATCAACATTTTCAGGTAAAAGTGTACCACTAAAAACTTTGCCTTTCTCACTGGTGAGCGTGTGGGACTTATCTCCCATACTACACAGTATAACCGCAATATCCCCATCCGCCGATTGGTAAGATTCTCCTGCAATTTGGGTATTGTCTAAGGTAGGTGTCAAACCTCTTGATTGTTTGCATAAATTTTTCTCTCCTTACTCTCTTCGACTTTGCTTTCTGTTTAATTCAATTAAACAGAAATGTTTAAAATATTACACACTATTTTCATATTTCATCAATTATGATAAAATATATAATATATCAAGTTTGTAGAATTGTGTTGTATCATGTATTATAAAGCAATAAAATAGATATGTTAAATTACAAAAGTAAATTGAATTTCCATCACTTATCTCACATTTTAGTAATTTTGTTAGCTGCGTATGATGTTTATATGCCAGAAAATTTTGTACTAATAAGGAAAGGCAAAGATGAAAAATAAGACTTGGATTCGATTTTTAAAAACTTATCTCTCTTTTATCCTTTGCAGTATATTGATTATGATTCCAACCTACATACGCTATTTCAGCATACTACAGGAGAATGAGCGCAACATATCTTCAGTTATGATCAGCAATGGCATGGATTTGGTGGACAGTCAGATTGTGTCTTTATTAAGCCTTTCTCAGACTACTTACGCCGACAGCAGATATAGGTTACTTGTTGATCAGGATACGACTATTCCTCTTTCCAGTCTTGTTTCGCTGAGCCAAATTCAAAATAATTTTAAATCTCTGATCGGCACACAAATCCTTGTATCCGATGCAGGAATTCTTTTATCCAACGATATCTTTTTTACCCGATACCGAAATTATTTTAATACCCAACTCCAATTTTATGATTCATTTTTTACATATGGTGAACTAGATACCAAGGCCTGGAAGAATCTGCTCAGAACCAATGCCGGTGGTAGCTTTTTACCGGCTGCACAAATAGATTCAGCCGATTGTGGCTCTTACGACGGCGTCACATATATTTGCTCCTGGCCTTCTAATTACCCTAACAATTATTCCGGAATATTTTATGCCACAATAAAAACAAGTGATATTCTTTCACAGCTAGTCTCCGACGATGTCCTTGAGGATGGCTATGTTCTGCTGTATGATTCCAAAGATAATCTACTCGTAGACTATCAGCACGACCAGTCAAATAATAAAAAATATCAGAAAATTTCTTATACGGGTTCCAACCTGAGGGTTGAGGTGGGCATTCCAGATTCCCTGATTGCTGAACGCCTTGCGCCAATTCACAGGCTTCTATTTATTTATCTTTCGGCAATGACATTGATTACCCTACTTCTGGCATCCTTTTTTGCATATCGCAATTCCAATCCCATCCGCAAACTAATGGGGACTGTAAATCATATAACCAATGTACCACTACAAAAATCCGGCAATTTGAATGAATATGATTTTATTGCGAATGCTGTTACAAGTCTCGACCAAAAAGTGGATACCTTTGCGCAGACAATTGAGATTCAAAAAGACAGCATCCGTATGCATGTTTTTGAAAAGGCCCTTAATGAGGGGCTTCATTCTAGATTAATTCAAACTGAATTCGAAATGGTTTTCCCTAGTTTCCCCAAATCTTATCAACTGGCATCTTTGAATTTTTCAATACAAAGTGATAATGTATTGGAAACCTTGCTTTCTGTAAATCAAGAAATTACAGAACAACTAAATGACAAGATATATATGCAGTCATATGGGGACAGCACTGTTATTCTGTTGCTACCTCTTCCTGCCGATGCCCCTGAAGATTTTTGGGAGGCGCCGCTGAATAAACTGCAAGGTCTTCTGATAGACAAATATGATTTGGATTCCCAGATATCACTCAGCGAACGCTTTGAGGATTGTAAACGGCTTTCTGAGGCGTATTCTCAGATCCGAAGCATTGATTTACTTTCTGACAGAAAGAACAGTGCAGCGGTATGGCAGCTAAAGGACTTTCCCAAGCGTTCTCCTAATTTTGCACTTGATTTCAGCAGCATGCAGCAGCTTTATGATGCCCTTCATTTAGGTGACTTGGAGGCCACCCAATCAATTCTGAATTCGAATCTCCAATCCATTCATAGCACCGGCTATGTGGACGAAGTAATTATCAAGCAGATTTTTTATAATTTTCGAAACATTTTGCTACGTGTTAAGTTGGAAAACTACGAGTATATGAATTCCATTGAAATTCCTGCCTATGAGCAGTCCGCTCATGTACGTAAGCTATTTCACAGCTTATCCCAATGCTGTGAAGAAATTTGTACCTGCAATCGGAATCTACGGGAAAATAGCAAGGCTAAATTTTCCGATTCTGTCTGCGAATTTATTCGTGAGAATTTCACTAGTGAAGATTTGTATGCGAAAATGGTAGCCAACCACTTCAGTATCTCTGAAACCACCTTACAAAAGGTTGTACAATCATCAGTCGGAAAGACCTTCTTTGAATATGTGGAGGACCTACGGCTGGAAAAGGCATATCAATTACTTAAAACAACTTCATTTACTGTTAGTCGCATAGCTGGCGAATGTGGGTTTGCTTCGCAAAATTCCTTCTATAAGTCATTTAAGCGCCGCTACAGCCAGTCGCCAGGCTCAATACGCTAATAAAATAGGTCTCTCCTGTATGTCCAGGAGAGACCTATTTTTTTAATGCCCTAAAAAGATAATTCTGAGCTAACATTTGATTTTTCACTATGTAATTGTAATTTCACACTTGACAAAGCAACTATGTTCAAGTACATTAATGTCATCGATAGTGAATATTGATTCAACATTGCTGAAATTGAAATGCAATTAAAGGAGGGAGTATGAAATGCAAATAACGTGGTTAGGGCAAGCAGGATTGTTATTTGAAGATGATACTATTAAAATTATCATTGACCCATACTTATCTGATAGTGTGGCTAAATTCAATCCTCGAAATACACGGAGAATGCCGGTAAATGAAGAAATATTTAAAATCAAACCGGATGTAATTATCTGTACTCATAATCATTTAGACCATTTGGATATGGAAACACTGACCCATTTTCTGGATAATGAGAACACTATTGATGTATTGTGTCCTTATGAAGCATGGCAAGAAGTACGTAAATTCGGCAAAAAACATAATTATACAATGTTTAATAGACATACCGAGTTTACTATTAAGGGCATTAATTTTAAGGCAGTTAAAGCGGAACATTCAGACTTGACTGGCATTGGTGTAATTATTGATGATAAGTATTATGTAACTGGTGACACATTATATAATACTGAAATATTTAATGATATTCCAGATACCATTGATACTGTGTTCTTGCCAATTAATGGTGTTGGAAACAATATGAATATGGTGGATGCCAAGAGATTTGCAGAAAAAGTAAATGCTAAAAAGGTAGTTCCAATGCATTGGGGGTTATTTGATAATCTAGACCCTAAATGTTTTGATTGTGAAAACAAAGTAATACCAAAAATATATGAGGTGATAGATTTATGAAAATAACAGATATAAAAACTTTTACGGTGGACTGCTTCCGTACAAACTGGGTGTTTGTAAAAGTTTATACGGACGAAGGGATTGATGGAGTAGGCGAAGCAACCCTTGAATATAAGGAAAAAGCATTAATCGGCGCTGTTGAACATATTAAGGAGTATTTGGTTGGTAAAAATCCACTTACTATTGAGAAACATTTTCATGATATTTATCGTGATGCTTATTGGAGAGGCGGAGCAGTTCTCATGTCAGCATTATCCGCTGTAGAGATGGCTTTATGGGACATACTGGGTAAAAGCTTAAATGTTCCGGTATATCAGCTGCTGGGCGGAAAAGTAAATGATAAGGTAAGGATTTATGTCAATGGTTGGTTTGCAGGTGCAAAAACTCCAAAGGAATTTGGAGAAAAAGCAAAAATAGCCGTTCAAAGAGGCGTAACAGCTATGAAATGGGATCCCTTTGGTAAATCCTACCTTGAAATATCAAATAAAGATTTAAACACTGCATTAGAATGTGTTTCAGCTGTTCGTGAAGCCGTTGGAAAAGATGTGGATTTGCTAATTGAAGGACATGGTAGATTTAATATCCCAACAGGTATAAAAATTGCAAAAGAATTAGAGCAGTTTAAACCTATGTTCTTTGAGGAACCTACTCCTCCTGATAACCTAAGTGCTTTAAAGTCAGTACGGGATAAATCGCCAGTAGCAATATCAGCAGGCGAAAGATTATACACAAGATATGAATTTAAAGATTTGTTTGAAATGCATGCGGCCGACTATATACAGCCAGATATCAGTCATACAGGTGGTATTATGGAAAGTAGAAAGATTGCAGCTATGGCTGAGGCATATTATATTCCATTTGCCCCACATAATCCTAGTGGACCGGTTGCTAACGCAGCAACACTTCAAATTGCAGCTTGTTGTCCAAACTTTTCTATTCTTGAAATTATGTATAGTGATGTTGATTACAGAAAAGATATAACCAATGAGAAGATAGAATACAATGACGGATTTATAACAATACCAGATGGACCTGGCCTTGGTATAGAAATCAATGAAGAAGAATGCTTGAAACACCCATATCAGGTTCATACACTAAGACATTACACAGGTGCATTAACGGACATTCGCCCAACAAAATCAGAATTTTATTTTTAGGAGGTAATTTACATATGAATAAATCAGTATTTATTACAGGAGCAACATCAGGTACCGGGTTTGCAGTTGCAAGACGTTTTGCAAAAGAGCACTATGATGTTTTTATTACAAGTCGTACAGGGGAATCTGCAGAAGCTGCAGCTAAAAAAATAGCAGATGAATTTGGTGTTCATGCAAAAGGCTATGAACTCAATATAAGAAATGAACAGAGAGTAATTGACATATTTAAAGATATAAAAGATCAGGGATACTTGCTGGATACCTTGGTGTTAAATTCTGCAAATTTAGGTATAGGAATGGATGTATTCACCGTAAAATTGGAAGATTTCATGGAGGTTTTTGAAACTAATATAGGATGGAACTTTACTATCTGTCGTCAAGCGGCTATTCAAATGAGAGAAAAAGGCAAAGGTTCAATTGTGTTTGAAGCTTCCAATACAGCCTATCGTGCAATACCCAACAGATGTGCATATGGTTCATCAAAGGGTGGTATGTTAGCACTTTCAAGATCATTGGCAATTGACCTTGGAAAGTTTGGAATTAGAGTCAATTGTGTTCTTCCTGGCATGATTAAAACAACAAGATGGGAATCAAATTATAACAATTGCAAATCTGCTCTTTCTAATTATACACCAATTGGTGACATAGCAGATTTCGATGATATAGCAAACGGTGTTTGGTATCTTGGAAGTGATGAATCACGCAACACAACTGGTTCGGAACTTACTATAGACGGCGGAAACAGTGCACAGCTTTATCCTGAAATCCCAGTAAAATAATTACTGATACTAATTTGCCATTGAAATGTTAATAATTCATGAGTTCCGACCCTCACTTTTGTTCGGCTTGGAGCTCATGGATTATTCAATCTGTATGAAGCAAATTAGTATCAGTAAAGAGAGTTGATTTGAGAGGTATTTAAATATGTATGAATTAAAAAATGGAATTTTACATAAAAATGGTGAACCGACACTTGCTCTCGGAATTTCATATTATGCTTCCTATCACCACCAGAAGGTCCCTGTACCAGAGGATGGTGACAGAGTTGGTGAAATGATAAAAGATTTTAAAGATGTAAAGAATGCTGGCTTCAATTTTATCCGCACAGCAGCTTTGGGCAAAATTGAGAGAACAGATAAGGGCGTAGAAGTAGATTTTCCTTTTATTGATACAATGATGGAAAAGGCTAATGAGGCTGATCTTGCCAGTATGATTAGGCTACAGGGTTATAGCATAAACCTGTGCGATTATAAAGATGCAACAATGCTGAATGAAAAAGGCGAGGAAATGCCTTTCTACTGGAGTTGGTTTGTAAGAAACAGCTTAAACCACCCGGGCGTAATTAAAGACAATGAGGATGCAACTATAGTATCTGCAAAACACTTTGCAAAATATCCATCCTTAGTAAGTTATCAGATATACAATGAGCCTGCATACCCCAATAAAGGCTTTTATGATTATAACCCACACTCCATCAAAGCGTATAAAAAATGGCTCGCCGAAAAAGGCTACAAATCAGCTGCGGAAGCCGAACTTACAGAGCCACCGAGGCAGAGGCCAGAAAAAGGGCAAGACGCCAATGAGTGGATTCTGTGGCGACAGTTCTGTATGGAAAAGCTAAATTGGTATCTGTGCCATTTGGGGGATAAAGCAAAGGAGGGTTATATCAAGGCAGAAGTCACAACCTGCCATATGACTTGTCCTATGCTTCCTGGAAATGCAATTCGCGGTCAGGATTATTTTCAGACTGCGGAGGGAATGGATATGCTTGGCATTACACATTACATAGCGACCGTAGGACCGAATTACTATACCGCGACTATGGTCTTCGACTGCGCAGAGAGCGCTGCCGCTACCTTTGGGAAAAACTTTTGGCTGGTAGAAGCTGATGCACATACAATGGTTCCGGCAACAGAGTGGGAAAGATTAAACTACAGTGTCATTGGAAGTGCTGCTAAGGGAATCCTCTATTATCAATGGAGAGCAGATTATCCTTATTCTGATGCACCAGAACCAGAGGGCTTCGGTCTTGTTTACAACGATGGTACCAAAACCGAGAAATATGATGTTGCAATCAAAATGAATGCTTTGATAAATCATTATTCCAAATACTTCGCATGTTCGGAAAAAGTACGTTCAGGTGTGGCAGTACTTTTCTCAAATCATGCAACTGAATATTTTGATGCTATAGACAACGGGGGTTCACAAGAATTTTCTAAGAATCATGATAGGTATTCACTTTATATGCGTGGAATCTATTATGATTTCCGTGATGCGGGTGCAGCTGTTGATTATACAAGAGCTTGCGACCTTGAAAGGAATCCACTTGGAATAAAACTGTTGCTTATATCATCAATCGAGGGTCTGAGCGAAGAAGAACTGGCTGATATTGACAAGTTTATTGCTGCAGGCGGAACTGCCTTAGTGTATGAACCAGCCAAGCATGGCTATTATCCTTATAATTACGAAGGCAATGAGCTTAAAAAAGAGTATGCTTTGAAGGATAGTACCAGTAAAACAAACTTTTACTCAGCACTCATTAAACGTAAAAGAGATTATGATTTGGTTGATGCCCGTACCGCTATGGATAAATACAGCATGAAGCGCGCTGTCGAAATTCAAGGCAATGCTAAATATTTGGATGCGAAGCTTTTAAAAGGAAGCATCGGTAATGAAGACTACAGGATTATAGCTCTTGTAAACTATGATACTCTGGAACGCACCATAAAGGAAGGCGATATCAGGGTTTCGTTGGAGCTTGATATGGATATTAATGGACTTCATGCTTTATATGTAACACCAGAAAAAACAGTTGAACTGAAGATGGAAATTTTGGTTGGCAAAGTTTCTATGATGTTACCGGAAATCACTACAGGAGCATTTATTTTTATAGGTAAAGGCTTTAAATCCTAATGAATGTGTAGTGGTAAGAATCAAAAAATAGATTATGAATTTTTTCTTGACAAAACTAATATTATTGAGTAAAGTAATTGCGATAATGACGAATAGGGATTTATTATCACAAAAAGGAGGCTGAACATGGAAGAAAAACTTGTTTTATCTGTCAGAAAAGCCTTAGATATTTTAGATATATTAGTGTTTGAAGACATTCATAACAAAGGAGTAAGCTTAACGAAACTTTCAGAAAAAACAGGTATTAAGACAAATACTCTTCACAATCTATTAAAAACCATGATTTTTTGTGGTTATGTTCAGCAAAATGAAAATCTACATTATTTAGCAGGTAAAAGATGTAAACAAATGGGGATTATTAATAAATTTCAGATTACACCAGAAATATCAGAGGTTTTAAACGAGGCTCTGTATAAACTATGTTCTAATACGGGAGAATCTGTCTCATTTTATGTTTTGGATAATGGGGATCGCATCAGCTATACAAATATTCAGAGTAGCGACATTATCAAGGTTGATTATACAATGCTTGAGGAAAACTCTATTTACGATTATCCATCTGGAAAAGTCTTGGTAGCTAATTGCGATAAAGATGAACTTAAAGATATTATTGAAAAACATGGGTATCCTCATAAATATTGGAATAACATTTCTAATATGAAACAATTTGAACAGGAAATAGAAAAAGCAAGAAAATTGGGATGCTTGCATAGAATATCACCCGACGGAAAAGTAGCGAGCTACGCAGCTCCTATATTTACTAATGATAATAAATTGTTAGGTAGTGCTGGGGTTTATATGCCAGCATTTAGAGCGAGTGAAGAAAAAGAAAAACTCATTATAAATGAGCTGATGAAGTTTGCTGAGTATATTAAGAATAATACTATGAAGCGATAGATATTCTTTGTAAGGATGAGGTCCCGCGTTTCAATCGCTACGAAGTCTCCATACAAAATACTAGAAAATGCTTGATTTACAGATTTGCGAATCAAGCATTTTTTATTTTAAGGTTTATAGTACATTTGCTTCTAAATTAACAGGGGCGATATCCGTTATAACTTTTTTTATGATCCCCCTGGTGAAATGGCTAGAAGCATTTTCTATGAATTTATTAAAATCTATATTGGCGTGCTCATTTGCTTTATCAGAAATAACCCTGAAAACGAGAAATTTCACACCATGCTCGTAACATACCTGCGCAACAGCTGCGCCTTCCATCTCAACGCACTGTAGATTATTGATTTGTGAAGATAGCTCATTAATTATATTGCCATCAGCAATAAACTTATCTCCACTTGCAATAACGCCCACAGCCACCTTAGGAATTTCTATTCCAAACTCTTCTAATAATCCAGCATTTATATCATTTTTCATTTCATTATCAATGTAATAGTGTGCAGATCTTTTTGCCAAGTCTAACAAAGCGCCGTCAACTGGAAAAAAACATTTGCCCAGCAAGGGTATTTCAAACTTTCTAAAGCCTGGTAATGCTGTTGCATCCATATCATATTGAACTAAATTGTCTGCTATAACAATGTCGCCTACATTCAAGTCACTATTTACCGCACCTGCCACTCCTGTAAACAAAACCAAATCAACATTGAATTTCTGAATTAAGGTAGTAGCGGTAGAAGCTGCTGCTACCTTCCCCCATCTTGAAAAAACCAGAATAATATCCTTGTTAAAAAGCCTGCCTGAATAATATTTTCTCATACCAATTATGCTTTCTGACTCAACTTCCAAGTTTTTCAATATCAACTGAATTTCTTCTTCCATAGCACCAATAATACCAATTTTCACTATTTACCAATCCCATCTTATATAATTTTTTGTATACCTTAAAGGATGAACCCATTAAGTTAAGTTACATTATTTTCTATTATTTCATCCATTTACATTAAAATCAACAGCAGAATCAATATCATAGCACCATATAGCTTTAATAACTCCTGCAGGTCTTTAATTAACTCCACAGTATTAGTTTATTTCCCCTCTAGTTGCTACATTATCTATTGCAAAATTAATTATTTTAAATAAGATATCAATAATAGTATATTCGTCAATGAAATAGGGTAAATACTTCTAGAAGAAAATATGCATATGTGAGTAATTAAATATGTATGCATATTGATCATTTTATTCATTAAAAATGGAGGTATAAGCATGAAGAAAGTTGTAATTACAGGCGGAAGTGGCCGTTTGGGAGTATGGGTAGTAAAAGAATTCCAGGATCATGGTTATCAGGTAATTAATATTGACACTAAGCTTCCCCCACCGGAATTAAATATTAATAAAACCATAATTGCCGATCTAAATAATCAGGCTGAATTATATGGTGTATTGCTTGGTGCTGACGCAGTGGTACATTTGGCTGCCATTCCAGATGAGAATACATATCCACATAATGTGATTTTCCAAAATAACGTAATGTCTACATACAATGTGCTTCAGGCTGCTTCGATGTTAGGGATTAAAAAAGCAGTAGTTGCTTCCAGTGAAACCGTATACGGGATTACTATGGCAGTAAAACCTGCTGCTCCCCAATATGTCCCTATGGATGAAGATCATCCTCTGCTTCCACAGAGCAGCTATGACCTATCCAAGGTCGTTAATGAAAAAATTGCGGAATCGGTTGGGCGAAGGACTGGAATGCAGATCGTGTGTCTGCGTATCGGGAATGTTTGTTGGCCAGAAAGATACAAACAGTTCCCTTCATTTATAAATGATTCCTCCAAGAGAAAAGGTATTTTATGGAGCTATATTGATACAAGAGATGCAGCTTCAGCTTGTCGCTTGTCAGTTGAGAAAGATGGGCTTGGGGTGGTTTCGTTGAATATCGCTGAAGATATTACCAGTATGAATATTAAAACCAGGGCACTTATTGCACAACAATACCCTCAAGTAACTGATTTTCGTGAACCCTTAGACAATTATGAAACCTTGCTTAGTAATAAAAAGGCAAAGAAACTATTAGGGTGGCAGCCTGTTCACAATTGGAGAGATTATATTCCACAAGATACACAAGAATAAATATAAGCTAATGTTCCTTAATGATCATAATTTCCTACAAGGTAATAAATATAGGATATTATAAAATTTGCAATTTCTTTTTTCCAAATTAACAAATACGCAATTTTATAATGTTTACATAATGAGATTATATCATTATAAATTGAATTTAAAACCCCGAAAAAACCCAAATATTGAATATTTTCTATTGAAAACTTGCAAAAATGGTGATAAAATTATAGTGTTTTAGTGGGAAGACGCTTAACATAACGTGGTGATGGGCGTCTGCGTTTTATTTTTATCGCTTTTATACAATACAGCTTAATATTAAAGCATGTATTGAAGAAGAAAATCTATGAAGAGAGGTTTTTGAAATGACAAAAAAGAGAAGTATACTGGCTCTTTCTATTGCTGCAGTGTTTGCATTCTCTACCTTAACTGCCTGCTCAGGAGCAAACAAAAATGCCGCATCTGGTCAAACAACAACTAAGAGCAAGGCTCAGGACACACTGATTTATGCACAGGGTGCCGATCCAAGAGGTCTTGATCCAGCACTTGTTGATGACGGTGAATCTGGAAAGGTTATTGTAAATATTTATGAGGGTCTTTTAAAGTACAGCAAAGATTCTACAAAGTTAGAACCTTCCCTTGCTGAGAGCTGGGATACTAGCACTGATGGTCTTACTTATACATTCCATTTGAGAAAAGGCGTTAAGTTCCAGGATGGTACTGATTTTAACGCTGCGGCTGTTAAATTTAACATTGACCGTCAACTTGCACCAAAGGTAACCGAAGACATGACTTATGCTAGCTTCGTTTTTGGCTCAGTAAAAGACGTTCAAGTCGTAGATGACAATACAGTCAAAATTAACATGACTTCTGCAAGCACACCTTTCCTAAGCAATCTTGCAATGTGCCTTGGCGCACCTATTGTCAGCCCAAAAGCTTTGCAGGATAACAAAAATAATGTTAATGAACATCCAGTTGGTACCGGACCTTACTCTTTTGTAAGCTGGACCAAAGGTCAGAACGTTGTATTGAAACGCAATGATAGCTACTGGGGAACTAAAGCAGTAACTCAGAACGTTATATTTAAATTTATTACTGATAACTCTGCAAGAGTTGTTGCACTTAACAATGGTGAAGCAGATATAATTGATGGAATCGATGCTACTGTTGTAAAACAGATTCAAGATTCCGGAAACAAGATCTATGATCCCCAGGGTATGAACATTAATTATATGGCCTATAATACCACAAAGGCTCCTTTTAACAACATAAAAGTTCGTACAGCAATTTCTCAGGCTATTAACGTACCAGAATTAGTAAAGAGCCTGTACCAAGGATATGCTGAACCCGCTACTTCAGTTATGCCATCCTTTATGCCAGGTTTCGACGCTAGCATCAAGCAAGCAGCTTTTGATCAGGCTGCTGCTAAAACTGCACTCACAGCTGCAGGTGTCAAATCCCTACGTATAATTACATATACAAACCCTAGACCATACAATACAGCAAACGGTCAGGCCCTTGCTGAAGCGGTTCAAGGTTATCTTAAAAATGCTGGCGTAACAGCCACCATTGATGCTTTTGACTGGACTACTTACAAGCAAAAGATTAAGGCTGGTGATTACGATATCTGCTTCTATGGCTGGATAGGCGACAACGGCGACCCAGATAATTTTATGAGCTTGATGTCTGACAAGGATCCATCTATGAACGTAGCTCGTTTTGATAATGCTGACTACAAGGCATTGATTGCAAAAGGTCTTACTACTCCAACAGGCGATGCACGTAACAAGGTTTACACTGACCTTGAAAAAATGGCTGCATCAAATGCTGTTTGGCTTCCAATTTCTCATGCTAAAACACTTGTAGGGTACAGAAGTAACGTGAAGGATCTTAATTACCATATGACCGGTGTTGTGTTCCTTTCTGGTACTTCAAAAAACTAAGAAATAATTGAAAAGAACACAAAGTCTCTGGCTTAATAATCCTGCCGAAAGTTGTTTTGCTACGACTTCCGGCAGGAATTATTTTACGAGAGACCCCAATGAAAGGTTGTTAAAGATGTTTAAATATATTGTCAAACGCATCCTGATGTTAGTTCCAGTTCTCATCGGAGTTTCCATCATCGTGTTTTTAATTATGCGGGTGTTCTCTCCAGATCCCGCCCCAATCGTACTTGGCCAGCATGCTACAATTGAATCTTCGAATCAGTGGCGTGAAGCGAACGGCCTAAATGAACCAATCTATATTCAGTATTTCAATTTCATCAAAGGTGCCGTTACTGGGGACTTTGGAACCTCATATTACACAAAAACGGCAGTAACAAATGAGATTTTTTCCCGTTTCCCAGCCACTATTGAACTGGCGATTGCGGCGATTATTTTTGCATCCTTGATCGGCATTTTGCTTGGAATTATTTCCGCGGTGAAAAAGAATACCATTATTGATCACGCTGGAATGATAATTGCCCTTATAGGCGTCTCAATGCCTATTTTCTGGCTTGGAATTTTGTTGATTATTCTGTTTGCCGGAGTTTTGCATATATTGCCTTCAGGTGGTAGAATCAATCCTCTATTACAGCCAACTGGCGGGATTGGTTTCTATTTGATAGACACACTAGTTTCAGGTGATATGGAAGCCTTTATAGATGCATTTAAGCATCTAATACTTCCTGCACTTGCACTTGGTATGTATTCCATGGCCATCATCGCAAGAATGACACGTTCCAGTATGCTGGAAACTATGAACCAGGACTATATACGTACCGCCCGAGCAAAGGGAATTACGGATAGCAAAGTGGTTACTCATCATGCGCTACGAAATGCTATGATACCAGTCACGACAGTAATCGGTTTACAGCTTGGCTCACTTCTGGGTGGTGCTGTATTAACTGAAACAGTATTTTCATGGCCCGGAATTGGCAACTATACAGTGCAGGCTATTATGAAATCCGACTTTCCAGTGGTACAAGGCGTTGTGCTTCTCATTGCCTGCATATTTGTACTCATAAATCTTGTGGTAGATATTATTTATGCATTTATTGACCCACGAATTAAATTTACGAAGAAGGAGGGTTAGCTTATTATGAAACAGAAAAAAGCAAAATCGCTTGTACCGGATGCTTCATCACAGGCGGCCGTACTTCTTGAAAAACCTGAATCCCTATTTATGGAGATGTGGGATGCACTTCGTGAGAATACTGCAGCTGTTGTTGGTTTGATTATTATTCTCTTTCTTATGGTCTTGGCCATATTGGGCCCTCTGGTTATGCCTTACGACCCTAATTTTTCTGATATGACAATGAGCTTTATACATCCTAACGCGCAACATTGGTTTGGCACTGATCAGTTGGGACGTGATATTCTCAGCAGAATTATAGCCGGTACTCGTATTTCCCTTACTGTCGGTCTGAGCGCTGTGGCTATTGCACTTACAATCGGTGTTGTGCTTGGTTCAATTGCGGGCTACTTTGGCGGCAAGTTGGATACTATTATTATGCGTATTATGGATATGATGCTGTCGATACCATCTATTTTGCTAGCCATTACTTTTATGGCGGCTTTGGGAAAAGGCATTGACAAGGCTGTCATTGCCATCGGACTTGTTTCAATCCCAGAGTACGCGCGTATTGTACGTGGAAGTATTCTTTCCGTAAAGGAAAACGACTATGTGCAAGCTGCTCGTGTCATAGGTAATAAAGACAGTAGAATTATATTTAAGCATATTCTTCCTAATGTTCTTTCCTCCATTGTGGTAAGGGCAACGCTGGGTATTTCCTCCGCAGTGTTGGACACCTCCGCTCTTGGATTTCTAGGTCTTGGCGTACAGCCACCCGCGGCAGAATGGGGCGACATGCTGGGTCGTGCAAGGGGCTTTATTTTTACTGCACCATACACGCTCATTTTTCCTGGTGTCGCAATTACTATTACGGTGTTGGCATTCAATCTTCTGGGTGATGGCCTGCGTGACGCTCTCGATCCGAAGTCCAGAAAGAATTAAGGTGGTGTAGAATTATGTTGCTAGAAGTAAACCATTTAAAAACAGAATTTAAGTTAAAACGTGGCATTGTAAATGCTGTAAATGATATAAGCTTTTCCCTTGATAAAGGCAAGATCCTTGCGATTGTTGGGGAATCTGGCTCTGGAAAAAGCGTTACCTCACTCTCTATCATGAGACTATTGCAGGATCCTGGGAGAATAACTCAGGGCGAAATTCTGTTCAATGGCGAGGATTTGCTAAAAAAGAGCAAAGCTGAAATGCAGGCGGTACGTGGTGACAAGATTTCCATGATTTTTCAGGAACCTATGACATCTTTAAATCCTGTATACCGAATTAAGGATCAAATCATGGAAAGTATTATGACGCATACGAAGCTCTCTAAAAAGGAAGCCTTGGAACGGACTATTCATATGTTAGATATCGTTGGGATTCCTTCACCAAAAGAACGTGCAAACGACTATCCACATCAGATGAGCGGTGGTATGAGACAAAGGGTAATGATCGCAATGGCTCTAGCCGGCAGTCCGGAGTTGCTAATTGCTGATGAGCCGACTACCGCATTAGATGTTACAATTCAGGCACAGATACTGGATCTTCTGTATCATATGCGTGAACAGTTCAATATGGCTGTACTTTTGATTACTCACGATTTGGGTGTAGTATCTGAAGCTGCAGACCACGTTGTTGTTATGTACTGTGGCAAAATAGTGGAGGAAGCTGACGTTCGAGACCTTTTTGAGAACCCTATGCATCCTTACACTCTTGGCCTACTACGTTCCATACCTAGGTTGGAAGATGAAAGTGAAGGACCACTTTATATGATAAAGGGTATAGTTCCAAATGCTTTACACATGCCTCCAGGTTGTCCCTTCTCTGACCGCTGCGATAAGTGCATGGATCGTTGTCAAAAGGAGATGCCTGAGCTGATTGAAAAGGACGGCCACAAAGTACGCTGCTTCCTTTATGAAACTGAGAAAGAGGGGGCAATAGATAATGAATGATGTTTTGGTTGAAGTTAAAAACCTGAAGAAATATTTCAATCTGGAAAACGACTTTTTTGGCCGCCCAATCTCGGTTTTAAAAGCGGTGGATGATGTCTCTTTCCAGATTAATAAGCGTGAGGCTTTTGGACTTGTAGGTGAATCCGGTTGTGGAAAAACCACAATAGGCAAAATGTTGGTTAATCTTTATACTCCTACAAGTGGTCAAATCTTTTTTGAAGGTACTGACCTTACTGCGCTATCTGCTGCTAAGCGCCGCGGGTTCTGCAAGGATATACAGCTAATATTCCAAGATCCATATGCTTCGTTAAACCCTAGGATGACTGTCGGGGATATTATTGCTGAGCCCATTAAAATTAACAATCTCCTTCCAAAGGATCAGGTTGAAAAGCGAGTAACCTATCTTTTGAATTGTGTTGGACTTGCCAACCATCAAAGAAATCGCTATCCCCATGAGTTCTCCGGTGGACAGCGTCAGCGTGTGGGAATTGCCCGTGCTCTGGCCGTGGAGCCAAAACTTATTGTATGTGACGAACCGGTTTCAGCACTGGATGTTTCTATTCAGGCACAGGTTTTGAATTTACTGGACGACTTAAAGGGAGAGTTTGGACTGACGTACCTGTTTATTGCTCATGGCCTAAACGTGGTAAAGCATATTAGTGATCGTGTAGGTGTCATGTATCTTGGAAAGTTGGTGGAAATCGCATCTAAAAAAGAACTTTATTCCAACCCTCTTCATCCTTATACGCAGGCGCTTCTCTCGGCTATTCCGTCTGTGGACCCTACAAAAAAGAAGCAGCGTATCATTCTCACAGGTGATGTTCCAAGTCCTATAAACCTTCCCAATGGCTGCCGTTTCTGCTCTCGCTGTTATAAGAAAATTGACGGTTGCGATATGGACGAACCTGCTTTGCAAGAGGTTTCTCCAGGTCATTTTGTCTCCTGTCATCTTTATAATAAATAATATGTGCTTAATAATACAAAAGCGGCTCTTACTACTCAACTTATTAATATTTAAATGATTTAAAAGAGTGATAAGGATTAAAGATTAAAACTTTATCACTCTTTTAATTTTTTCTTTATGTTTATTATTCACTTGGGTACTAATTGGAACTTTGTCTACATACTACATTATCTGACAAATTGATGATAAAAATTACATCTTTTACAAAAAGAGAAATTGGATTATAATATACCTATTAATGAATATAGGGGGACCTACAACATGTTGAATAAAAGAAAAGTACGACTTTTAATTTATATTGCAAGCATCATGATGACATCATTTGCGCTTGGTGGATGTAGCAAAATACAGGCCAAGAAGACAGACAATAAAACAGAACCAGCTGATGTAATAGCCAAAACCGAGGAGGTTATGACTAATACTGCAGCCTTGGACTTTGCCAAGAAGCAGGTGCTTAAAACCTCAACTTATACCACTACAAAGGCTCTTCCACGTTACATAGGTCCAAAAGGGACTTGGGTTTCAAAATCAATTCCTACGGATTGGACTAATGGATTTTATCCTGCACAGCTCTGGAGATTGTATGACTATTCAAAAGATACTAATTTAAAGACTTTGGCTGAAAAGTATACTGTTGCTATGGATGGTTGGAAATCAAAGACCACTACTCATGATGTAGGGTTTAGTATCATGAACAGTTACGGGCTTGGGTATAAATTAACTGCCAACACGGCTTACAAGCCTGTAATAATGACCGCTGCAGATTCACTGGCTAGTAGATTCGATCCTATTGTCGGATGTACCAGATCATGGACATGGACTCCACCTAATCCAAATGCGTCATTCTTTACTTACCCAGTAATAATGGATAATATGATGAATCTTGAGCTTCTTTTCTATGCATCAAAAATCAGTGGTGATCCAAAATACAAGGATATGGCTATAAGTCATGCTTTAAAGACTTCGCAAAACGCTTTTAGACCAGATGGAAGTACATATCATGTTATTGATTATGATCCTACCACTGGAAATGTGCTTCAAAAGAAAACTTGGCAGGGCTATTCTGACGAATCTACCTGGTCAAGAGGTCAGGCCTGGGCAATTTATGGGTTTACCGCAGCTTACCGTTATACCAACGATCAAAGATTCTTAGATACAGCAATAAAAGCTGCAAATTACTATATAGACAACTGCCCCGATGATTATGTACCATTGTGGGATTTCAATACAGCTCCAACATTAACTTTAGCGAATGGAACCGTTGTTGATTTGAAAAAGAAAGATTCTTCTGCTGCTGCTATAGCAAATTCCGGTTTAATTGAGCTAATGAGTTATGTTACAGATAGCAAATTAAAAGCTAAATATGAAACAGTAATAAATACTTCATATAAGCACTTGTTAAGCAGTGAATATTTAGCAAAAGGCACTGAGAATGATTCTATCTTATTGCATTGTGTTGGTAACTTCCCAAGTTATCTTTCCAAAGGTTCCAATTTAGAAGCAGCAGAAGTTGATGTTTCCTTAAGCTATGGCGACTATTTCTTTGTTGAAGGCTTAATGCGCTTAGACGCTTACAATAAAGGAACTTTATCAAGCCAGTTATTCTAGTAATTAGTTTAAGAGAAATACCAACCTTTTTATTTACATAACGCAAACATCTCCTCCTCGGTATAAATTGGAAACAATAAATACTGAGGAGGAGATGTTTTTTTGGTTTCTTCCTTATATTATAAGTCGATATTTAATGACGCCTTTTATATAAATTGGAAATTTCCTCAAGTCTGCCACCTGCGTGCTGAAAGAAGTCCTTAAAAGATGAGCAGTAGAAATTTAGCACTGGCTTGCTATCCATAAAAGGCTCTCTGTTTCTGCGGCAGCCACCTCTGCACAAAGAATAGAAATTACATTCACGGCATAATGGATCAACTGGTTTGGAATCCTCAACGAACTTTATAGAAACCTTACAGTTCTTAAGCTCTTCAAATGTGTTTTCCATAATATTTCCTAGGTAGAATTCATCTAGCACATAAAAATCGCAAGGATACACTCCCCCATTAGCCTCTATGACAAAGTAGGAAGTACATACTCCAGACATGCCACAAGATTCAGTGGGGTAGCCCATTAGCATTCCAACCAAGTTATCAAAATATCTTATGCTGATTTCATTTCCCATTTTGATATCTCTATACCACTCATCAAAGAGATTATTAAGGAAGTGTGCATATCTCTCAGGTGAAAGAGAAAATTCATGGCCTCCTGGCACTTCTCCAAGAGGGTCTAAACACGGAATAAACTGTAGATATTTAAAATTATTCTTCTTAAAAAAGTCATAGACTTTGTTTATATGTCGTGCAGTATATGAGTTTACAACGCAGAGTATGTTATATTCAACCTTAAACTTATTAAATAGTTCTATGGCCTTCATTACCCTGTTAAAGGATCCTTTTCCTCTTGGATCATATCTGGATAGGTCATGTAATTCCTTAGGGCCGTCCAGGGATATACCTACTAAAAACTTGTTTTCCGCCAAAAATTCTGCCCATTCCTTGTCAATAGCAAGACCATTTGTCTGAATAGCGTAGTTAACCGATACTTTTTTAGTATTATGTTTTTTTACAAGTTCAATTAACTTTCGATAATAATCCAAGCCTGCAAGTGTAGGCTCGCCACCCTGAAAAGCAAAAGTACATATGCCCTCTGCATAGTCCAATGCTTTTTTTACCAGAAGCTCAAGAATATCAGCGTCCATTACTCCATATGATGCAGTCTGGCGACTTTCTGCTATTGAGTGATAAAAACAATAATTGCAATTTAAATTACATAGGCTTGATGCTGGTTTAATAAGAAGGCTAATTGGTGGCATATGATTTCTCCTAAACGAATTATATATTTTAATACATTTTAATATCTATATCGTACTTCTAATTATAGAGTGTTTGTACCATTAAGACAATAATATATAACAAAGTCTTTGTTTCCAAATACCTTCATATCATATTTTTGGAGAATTCCCACGAAAA
>Ga0123336_10000135_pt1 | contig 74238 bp, 56 predicted proteins | sample SSSSmetaG_FD_96466 | JGI IMG/M metagenome (GOLD analysis project Ga0123336, IMG submission 96466) | Glacier valley bacterial and archeal communities from Borup Fiord, Nunavut, Canada, to study Microbial Dark Matter (Phase II) - ​SSSS metaG | ecosystem: Environmental > Aquatic > Freshwater > Ice...
CAGCAGTCCAGCGCGTCGTCATGGAGCGTTCTACAAACAACGATAAGCCGCCGTCAAGCCGGGGAAAAACGGTTGACCTACATTGGCAACATCTTACACTCTTCGCTCCGCTTGACGATGCCACCCGACAAAGTGCTGGAGGGGGCGCCTGGTGCGCCTGCCGGCCCCGATGACCCACCCGTCACCCCCGTTCCGGTGGTGGTTGCGGTACATTCTGCGCCTATCGTCCCGACGGCGGCTTCGAGCGTGGCGCAGTCGGACGGGGAGGAGACCGTCGAGGAGATCGACGAAGAAGTCGTCGAAGTGCCGGTCGTTCTCGACGAAGACAGCATGGCGGAGTCTCTTTCCGTCGAGCCGGATGCCGAGGTCGCTGGGGCGGTGGAAGCTCTCGATGCGATGGACTCGGTGGACTCGGTGGACTCGGTGGAGGAGGTCGAGACCGTCGAAGAGATCTCCGCGCCGCCGCCTTCGCCACCTCCACGCGTCGCGCCACCGGCGTCGCCGCCCAGCACCCCTCTGCCGCGGACGCCGACCAGCCCAGCCGCGTTGCCACGGACGCCGACCAGTCCGGCCATCGCGCCGCCTGCACCCGTTCCCGAGCCCGTCACAGCGACGGCGCTTGAGACGGCCATCAAGCACGCTGCGACCGCCCACGAGGCTGAAGGGCTGGCGCTGCGCATCGCGTTTTACGAGGCTGAGCTGGCCGCCGCTCCTGCCGGCGACGAAGGCCGTCCCGTCGCTGCGCTCAATCAATACGAGATCGGCGAGATCCTCGAGGAGAAGGGCGACGAGGCCTCGGCGGTCAAGGCCTACGCCAAGTCGCTGCAGTCGGATCCGACGCTCAAGCCCAATCTCTTCGCCATCCGGCGCGTGTTCGAAGAGCGCAAGCTGTGGCCCAATCTGCTGAAGCTGCTCGACGCCGAGATCCGTTTCGCGCACTCGGAGGCCGAACGGGCCGAGCTGCTCGTCGAGAAAGGCCTGCTCCTCGAGGACCAGGTCGGCGACCGCGCTGCGGCCATCGACAGTTTCGAGAAGGCGGCCGCAGCAGCACCCGAGTCGGTGCCGGCCTGGGCCGCGCTAGAAAAGATTTTTGCGCGTGGCGACAGTCAGAACCTCGGCGAGCTGGCGCGCGTGCTGCGTGGTCTGGCCGAGGCAACGCCCGAGGCGGGGCGCAAAGCAGCGCTGTTCCTCGAGCTCGGCAAGATGCAAGAGAGTATCGGCGGCACCGTCGACGACGCGCTCGGCTGGATGCGGCGCGCGTTCGAGGTCGGTCACCAGCCGGAACGTTTTCTCGACGAGATCGAGCGTATCGCCGACGCCGCTGGCCGTCACGAAGACGTGCTGTGGACATTGGAGTCGCGTATCGCGCTGCTCGATCTCGCCAAAGCCGACAAGGCCGGCGACGTGCCCAGCCTTCAGCGGCTCGACACGCGCGATCGAGTCATCGCGCTGCGACGGCGTCAGATGCAGGTGGCCCGCGACGGGCTCAGCGACCTGGCGCGGGCGTTCGCCTATCTGGAGCAGGCTGCGCACCTCGTTTCCGACGAGCTGATCCTTTTGCTCGACGGGATCGATCTGGCTGAGCCGCTCGGTCGCTGGGATGATTTGGCGGCGATGTTGGCGCGCCGTGCGGCCAATGCCCCAGCGACGGCGCGGACGGCGATCGACCTCGATCGGGCCGACTCCTTGCGCCAGGCCGGGCGGGTGGTCGAGGCCGATGCGGTGGAGGCGGAGATCTCCGCCGCAATGCCGCAACACCTTGGGCTCCTCGTCGCCCGAGAGCGTCGCGCCATGCATGCCCAAGATGGCGTGCAACTGGCACAGCTTTACGTTGCGGAGACCGAGATTGCCGTCGCTGCCAATGATTCCATCTGGGCGGCGACCGCGTCGACGCAGGCGGGGTTGTTGGCTGAGCGCATTGGTGCCCAACCCGAGGCGGAGGCGGCGTTTGTTCGGGCCCTGCAGCTCGTGCCCGGGTTTCGGCCGGCGGCGGATGCACTCGATCGTTTTTACAGTCGGGTAGGAAAGCCAGCCGATCAGGCTCAGCTCCTCGAGCGCGAGCTGGATCGCGCGGGGGACCAGCCGGCCCGTGTCGAGTATCTGCTCGATCGGTTGGTTGCCGTACGCAGTGAGCGGCTGGCGGATCTGGCGGGTGCCGCCCAGGCCCAGCGACGGCTGTGCGAGCGTCGTCCGGACGATCTGGCGCTGCGCCTGCGGCTGCTCGAGCTGTTGCGCGGCTCAGAACGCTGGGCGGAGCTGGCCGAGGAGCTGGGACGGTTGGCCGACGGCGCATCGTCGGACGAGCGTCGCGCCGAGCTCTTGGTGGAGCAAGCCGAGGTCTTCGAGCGCCAGCTCAGCGACGAGCCGCATGCACTTGCGGCCTACAAAGCCGTCTTGGCGGTGGCGCCGAGTGATCCGCGCGCCTCGGAGGCCTTCGAGCGCCTCTCGCGCCGTCGCACCCAGTCCTCACCATCGGAGACGTCACCGGCCGTGTGGGATGATCTCGCGGCGGCGCTGCGACGTGAGGCCGACAGCAGCATGCACCCCGAGCGCACCGGGAGCGTGCTGCTCAAGCTGGCCGAGATCCACGAGGTCGAGCGCCGTCGTCCCGACGACGCGGCGCAGGTGTACCGTGACGTCCTCGATCGTACGCCGGGCTCGCCGGTGGCGCTGCGCGGCCTCGAGCGCGCCTATCGGGGCCTCGGCGACGATGCCAACCGTGCCGAGGTGATGGAGGCCGAAGCCCAGACGCTCAGCGACGTGGGATCGCGCGCCGGCGCGCTGGTCACGCTCGGCGAGCTGTACGAAGATCGGCTGCACGACGACGACCATGCCGACGAGGCGTATGCGCGGGCGTTGGCGCTTGCCGACGAGACCGAGGCGCCGTCGGCAGTGCTGACCGCGGCTGCCGCCCATGCCTCCGTCGGCCAGTTGCGTACGGCGGTTCGCCGCAAGCAGGCGGGTCCGATTGGCAATGCCTTGGCGCGGATCGCGACGCTGGCCCCTGCGGCGGCACCGGCGCTCGGCGAAGAGCACGCCTGGCTCTTGCGGTTGTCGGGCGAGCCGACCGACGCGCTTGCGCGCCTCGAGCCTTTGCTCAGCGACGGGGCCAATGCCTCGGTCGGCGTCCGCTTGCAAGAGCTGCGATTGCAAGCCGCCCGCGGTCCGGAGGCGCTGTCTGCTTCGCTCGAGGGTCTGGCACAGGCGGTGAGTGATCCGGCCGTGCGCGGCGCCCTGTTGTTCCGCTCCGGCATCCTCGCCGAGGCCCAGGGCCGTCGTGCCGAGGCCGATCGGCGCCTGCGTCAGGCTCAGCTCAGCCAACCGTCCGACGGTGCGATTGCGGTGGCGCTGGCCGAGCTGGGTGGCGACACGACCGTGCTCAAAGACCGGGTTCGACTGAGCCGCGGCGTGCTCGCCGTCGAGATTCGCGTCGAGCGGGCACGGCTGTTGGCCGCTGAGGGAAATCTGGTCGAGGCGCTCGATGAGCTGCGTCTGGCGATCGGCGACGAGCCACGCCATCTTCCCGCGCTCGAGCTGGTGCGGCGGCTGGCCAAAGCGGGGGGCGACGAGGAGCTCTTCGCACGGGCCAGTGTCCGATTGGCGCTGGAGCTGCAAGAAGCGGAGCGCGCCGCCATGCTGTATGCCGAGGCAGCGACGGCGTTTACGGAGCGCGGTCTGTTGCGTGAAGCGGCGGGGGCGCATCGGTCGGTCCTCGATCACACCCCACTCGACGGCGCGGCATTTACTCGTGCCAAGGCGCTGCTCGCCGAGCTCGATGACAAGTCTGCGCTGGTGGAGCTGTTCACGCACCGACTGGCCTCGGCCGACGACGTCCAGGATCGGATCAGGCTCTTTCTCGACCGCGCGGAGGTGCTCCGAGCGGCTGGAGATATCGACGCGGCCGAGGCCGATTTGCGCGCAGTGGTGGATCTCGAGCCAGATCACTCGCAAGCGGTGTGGCGCCTGGCTAGCCTACTCGGGTCGCACGCGGCCGGGCGCGTCGAGGCGTTGCGTCTGCTGGAGCACTATCTCGACCTCGAGCGCGGTACACCCGAGCGCAAGATGGCCCGTCGCAAGATGGCCGAGCTCGAGGAGCAGCCGGGTGGCCGGGTCGATTCGGCGATCAGTCATCTCGACGCGGTGATCGAGCTGGCGGCTACCCCTGCCGAGGCCGCGCCGGACCGTGAGCACCAGGTGGGTCTGTTGTTGCGCCAGCGTCAGTGGCAACGGGCCATTGACGAGCTCAATCGTCTCGGCGATCTCGCCGCTGACGGAGTAACCCGCGCCAAGATCGAGATTCGTATCGCGCAGATCTCCGGCGACGGGCTACGGGATCCGCGCGCTGCGGTGGAATCGTTGCAGCGCGCTCTCAAGCTGTCACCCCTCGACCTCGAGGCCATGGAGCGGATGGTCCAGGCGGCCGAGGCCGGCCATGTCGTGGCGCTCGACCTCGACGACAAGCTGGATCGCGCCATCGAGCTCGGTCGGCAGCGTGTGCTCGACAACCCGTCCGACGCAGCGGGTTTTGCCGTCCTGGCGCGTTTGCTTGGTTGGCGTGGTGACGAAGATGCACGGACGGTGGTGGTGCAAGGGCAAGCGCTGACGGCTGGGCAAGAGCCCATCGTGCGCGACGACGTCATTGCGCCGACCAAGGAGCTCACCGCAACGGGCTGGGAACGGGTTCTGCCGGAAACGGCGCGGTCGGTGGCGCTCGATATTTGGCGGGCGCTGGCCGATGTGTGGCCGAAGCTCCTCGGGCCAACCCCGGAGTCGCTGGGCCTCGGTCGCAACGAGCGAGTCAACGGTGGCAAGATGCTGCCGCCCCAATGGACCCACGTCGACAAGATCGCGCGCTCGCTGGGCTGCGTCTACGAGCTGTATGCCAGCCGCGACGTCGATCAATGCGTGGCCGCAGGGACGGCGCTGATCGTCGGTGGTGGCTTTGGCGAGAAGCTGTCCCCCGCACGACGTTTTCGGGCGGCGCGGACCTTGACGTTGGTGCGTGAGCGGCTCGGTCCCGTCGAATTGCTCAGCGGCGACGACCTGGCGGCGCTGTTTGCGGCGGCGGCTCGGGTGGCCGAGCTACCAGTGCCACACAGTGTCCGCAGCGCGCCCGACGTAAAGGTCGAAGAGCGGCTGCGTGCGCTCGGTAAGCTCGTGGGTCGCAAAGAAAAAAAAGCGCTGCAGAACATCGGGCCTCGCTTCGCCGAGCTGCCAGCGCCGGCGCTGTGGCGCGCTGCAGTGCTCGACGGTGCGGCGCGTGTGGGGTTGGTCATTGGCGGGGATCTCGGCGCAGCCATGAGTGAGCTCAAGCTCGACGCGCGTCAGCCTGGCCTGGGGCGCGATCTGGTGCTGTTCGCGATGACCCAAGACTTCTTGAGCCTGCGTCGCGAGCTCGGGTTGAGGATCTGATGCCCGACCCAAAAGACCCCAAAAATCCCAACGACCCCAAAGGCAAGCTGCCGATGCAATTCGTCGGTGGCGACGACGGCGATGACTGGGCGTCGGCCATCGACGAGTGGGACGCCAAGCTCGATCTGCCTGAGGTGCCGCCGTTGTCGTCGGCGCCCAAGCCCGATGCGATCGTGCCGGTGGTACCGCTGGTGATGAAGCCCGCCCCTGTGGTCGACGAGTCCGCCGAGCTGACGGCCATCGAGCCAATGGGCTTCGAGCCAGGCAGTCTCGATCCTGCGCCGCTTGCGCCTGCGCCGCAGGCTGGAAACGATGCCGCAACGGATTCGCTGAATCAGCTTTTCGGCGACGAGATGGCCCTACCATCGGTGGCGGCGTCGCCCGTCGCGCTCGCTCCCGCGGTGGCCAAACCGAGTGCGCCCGTGCAGGCCCCGCTCTACGAAGAACCATCTTCCGACGATGTACCGGACGAGGTCGAGGTCGTCGACGTGGTCGAGCCCGTCGGCGTCGAGGGGATGCCCAGCGACTTCGGCGACATCACCACGCCAGTCGGAACGGCCGCCGACGAGTTCGACGCCTTGTTGAGCGAGCTCGACGACAAGCCTGCCGAGACCGCCAAGAAGGTCGAGCCGCCCAAGCCCGAGGCGCCCAAGGTCGAGGCCAAGCCAGCCGAACCGCCAAAACCCGCAGCAACGGAGCCGGCCAAAACGGCGGCACCGAAAGTCGTCGAAATCCCGAAGGTCGTCGAGCCGCCCAAGGCGACCGCGCCGTCGTACAGCGACGACGATGACGACATGCCGGAGATCTCGACGAGCTACGACAGCGACGACGGTATGTTCAGTGACGAGGCCACCCGTGTGGCCGCAGTCTCGGAAATCGACCTCGTCACCTCGCGACAGCCGACCCGTACCCAGGAATCGGCGCAAAAAGCCGCCGCCGCCGCAGCAGCAGCAGCGGCCATCGCGCCCATTCTCGACGACGACTTTTACGACACGATCTCCATCGAGGCTTCCGCAGCCAAAGAGGAGGTCTCGGCCAAACGTGTACCGGTCACTGCGCCACCTCCCGTCGAGGAGCAGGACCCCCTCTTCCTCGATGCGCCACTGCCTACGCCGCCCCGGGATCGCTCGAGCGATCCCGATCTGACGCCGCTTCCCGTCGGCACCGACGACGAAATCTTCGGTGTGGCAGTGGTCCTCGCCGGTGTCCGCCCATCGACGCCGCTCGTGCCTCGTCGCATCGAGCTCGGCGTCGAGCTGAGCGCGCCCCAGCTCACGCGCACCGACGTCAAGGTGGGTACTGCCGATCAGGCGAGCTTGCAGAGCTTGCTGTCCCTCTACGACACGGAACGCATCCTCTCGACGGACGCAGCGCGCTCGTCGCGTCTGGCGTCCTACGCAGCCCAGCTCTCCGAGGAGCTTGGCGACTCGTCCGGTGCCATCGAACGCTGGGAAAGCGCACTCGAGCAAGACGCAACCCAGGTGGTCGCGCTGCGGGGTCTCCGGCGTGCGCTATGCGCGTCGGGGCAGCTCGACCGGGCGCTGACGCTCATCGATCGCGAGTCGGAGCGCTCGTCGGAGGCGGAACAAGGGTACCTCGCGGCGCTGGCGGCGGAGCTGCATGTCTTGAGCGGCGATCGCGATCTGGCCCGTGAGGCATATCAGCGACGGGGAACCGAGCTACGCGCACGGACGGGCTTGGTGGATCTCGCGGCCGCGGAGGAGGGTGGTCACGAAGCCCTCGGCGAGGCGGTGGGGGCGTTGTTGGAGGCGACTCCAGCAGGCTCGCCGCTGCGTGCCGCGCTGCTGATCGAGCGGGCGCGCCTCGACGAGGTGGGCGGCAAATTACGCGATGCCGTCGCGCGCTATCGCGAGGCGCTGGCCACCGATCCGCGCTCGCTCGGCGCGGTGTTTGGACTGTTGCGCATCGCCGTTCGCACACCTGGTGAAGCGGACGATATCGAGCCCCATCTCAAGCTGGCCGAGGTGCTGCCGCGTGGTCCGCTGCGCGCCGCCGTGGAACGTCGCGTGGCCGTGCTCAAGATCCGCGCTGGCGATAGCGCCAACGCGCGCCCCTTGCTCGGCCAGCTCGACGACAATCCGCTGTGTGTGACGACGGCCGTCGAGTTGGAGCGCGCCGACGGTCGCGCCGAAGAAGCGTCCGCATTGCTCGGTCGTTCGGTGGCGCTGGAGGCCGATCCGGGGCGTCGCGCCGGCCTTCTCGTCGAGCTGGGGCGCCTGGAAGAAGAGCGTGGCGCCACCGGTGCCGCTACCGCGGCGTATCGCCGTGCTGCCGTCGAATATGCCGACGACCCACGCGCCGCCCGCGCCCTCGAACGCACCGCGCTGCTCGGTGGGGACAAGACCCAGGCGCTGGAGCGCCATCTGGCCATCGCCGCTCGCAGTCCGGACGACGCGGCGACCGCGGCGCTGGAGTGGACGCATGCGGCACGTCTTCTGGAAGAGCTCGGCCGTCGCCCAGAGGCCGAAGAGCGACTGGCTGCGGCCCTCAACTCCTTGCCCGGCTATCCGCCAGCGGTAGCGTTGGCTGTCGAGCTGCGCCTCGCCGACGGCAAATCCGCCGAAGCTGCGCGGGTGCTGGCCTGGGCCGCCGAGCATCAGGAAGACACCGCGGTAGTCAGCGCCACCCGCTCCCGCGCTGCCCGGCTCTATGCCCGCGCCGGCGAGCTGAACTCAGCAAACACGGTCTTGGCGCCGCTCCTCGCCGACGGTCCCCCGTGGGCTCGCTGGCTCGATCAACGTCTGCGCACGCAGGCCAATGACGCCGCCGGTCTCGCCAGCAGTCTGAAGCTCGAGGCAGAATCGGCCGAAGTCGGCGATCGGGCCCGTGCGGTGTCGCTGTGGCACGAAGCGGGTCTGGTCCTCGGGACCATCGACCCCAATGAAGCGCTGGAGTGCCTCCGCCGCGTGCTCACCATCGATCCCACCCATGGTCCAGCGACGATGGAGCTGGTGGCGATGCTGTTGGTGCGGGGACCAGCGGACGAGATTCCGGCCCTTCTCGATGCGCGCTTGGCCGCGGTCGAGCCGCGTCCCGAGAGTGCGCGCGAGGAGCTGCGCCTGGCGCTATCCCTGATGGCCGATCGCGGCGACTTCAGCGCGGCGCGGGCGGGTCTCGAGCGTGCTCAGCGTGCGCGGCCCGATCAGCCGGTGTTCGCCGAGACGTTGGCCCGCCTGGGTCGCCGTGTCTCCGACGACGGCCTCGTGGCGCAGGCCCTGCTCGACGAAGCGGCCGTCTCGCCACCCGACGCGCGCTTTGCGCTTTTCGTCGCTGCTGCCGAGCGGGGCGAGCGTCTCGGCCAGTTCGATCGCGCCGCGGAGCGCTGGCAGAAGGCGGTGGAGCTGCGGCCCCAACATCCCATCGCCCAGATGGGCCTCGAGCGCGCCTACATCGGTGGTCGCAACTTCGCCGCGCTGGCCGACCTGGCGCTGCAGCGTCTCAAAGAGGCCACCGACGCCGATACCAAGGTGCGTGCCTACGAGCATCTCGCGTACATCGACGGCGAGCTGCGTGGTGATCACGAGAGCGCGCTGTTCGCCTATCAGTCGATCCTCGAGACCGATCACTCGCACCACGTCGCCGTGCGCACCCTCGAGCGCGTCTATCTACGAGATGGACGCTGGGCGGAGCTGGTGGCGCTGTACGACATGCTGGGTCTGGTGGCCTCGGTGCCGGACTTTGCCGCCGCAGTTCATCTCGATCGCGCGCGGCTTCGTCGTCGCGCTGCCGCTGCCTCCGATGGGGCCGTGACCGCCAGCGACGTCGAAGCGGCATTCGACAATGACTATCGCTTGGCGCTGTTCAAGGCCAGTCACCATCGGCCGGCGTTGCGCCATCTCATCAAGCGCGCCCGCCTCACCGACGATCTGGCGCAGCGAGCCGATCTCGCGGTTCGCCTCGGCGAATCGGTGGGCACCGACGTCGTCGCCGCGGCTGTCTTCTTCACCCGCGCCGCAGAAGCGCTGGCCGCCCTCGGTCGTGTCGACGAGGCGCGTGCCCGCTTTCAGATCGCCGTTGATCGCCGTCCCAATCACCTGCCAGCGCTGTTGAGCCTGCTCGACCTCGGCCTCGTTCGCGGCGAGTGGAACGTGGCGGTCAACGCCGCCGAGCGCGCGGGCAAGACCGTCGCCAATCCTGCCGCACGAGCCCGCATGCTGCTCATCGCCGGGGCGCTGGCCGAAGATCACATCGCCGATCCCACCCGCGCTCGCGTCAGCCTCGACGCTGCCTTCGATATCGAGCCGCGCAGCATGGAGGCCTTCGACCGCCTCCGCCGCGTTCTCACCACCCTCGGCGACTGGGCCGCGCTGGCCGAGCTTTACCGTCGCCGGCTGGGTGTCGAGACCGACGGCCAAAAACTCATCGCGCTCCACCTCGAGGTGGCCGATCTGGCAGTCCACCGCCTCCAAGATCGCGAGCGGGCCCGTACCGAGCTTCACGCCGTGCTGGCGCAGGACGCCAATCACCTCGGTGCGTTGCGCATGGTCGGCGATCTCGCCTACCAAGACCAGCGCTGGACCGAGGCCGCGGACGCCTTCATCAAGCGCGCCCGCCTCGAGCGCGACCCCAAGGAGCTCAAAGAGCTCTTCCTGCGCCTCGGCTTCATCTACGCCGACAAAGAGCCCGACGCCAAGCGCGCCATCGCCTGCTTCAGCCGCGTGGTCAAGGCCGAGCCGACCCATATCGTCGCCGTGCAGTACCTGTCCAACCTCTTTCTCAAAGAATGGGACTACAAAGGCGCTCTCGACGCCACCCGCCGTCTCGTCGAGCTGGAGACCGATCCGCACAAGCGCATCGAGCATCTCCATCGCATCGCCAAGATCCACGAGGAAGGCTTCAAGGACGCGCGCCACGCCCACGAGGCACTTCGCCAGGCGCTGGAGCTCGAGCCCATGCATCTGCCGTCCATCGGCGAGCTGGCCCGCTTCTTCGACCGTCAGTCCGACGTGCAGTCGATGCGTGTGCACCTCGATCGCACGGCGGCCAAGGTACGTGGTCTTCTCAACGCCAACCCCTTCGATCCGGTGGCGCTGCACTCCCTCTTCAAGATCTTCACCTGGCGCCGCACTCCGGACCGCGCCCTCATGACCGCCGGCATCCTCGACCATCTCGGCATCGCCGAGCCCGACGAGCGCGCCTTTCTGAACAAGGCGCACGGCAAAGATCCGTATCCCGGCGCGATCCTCGCCGATCCGGGCCTCGACGAGAGCCTGTTCGATCCGCGCATTCCAGCCGGCTTCCGCCATCTGTTCCGGCTGCTCAATGAGCCGCTCAGCAAGCTCTTTCGGGCCGACATCAAGCAGCTCGGCATCGGCAAGCAGGACAAGCTGCCGTCGCGGGGCCATGCCATCCGCGACATCGCCAACAAGATCGCCGCTGACCTTGGGATCCGCGAGTTCGATCTGTATGTCACCTCCGCGCATCCGACCGCGGCGATGGTGGAGCTGACCGAGCCGCTGTCGCTGGTGCTGGGCTCGAAGCTCGTCGAGGGCGCCCACGAGCACGAGGTTCGCTTCCTGCTCGGTCGACTGCTCAAGATGGTGCAGGTCTACATGGCAGTGCCGATGCGCATGTCGGCCGAGGACCTCGGCGTGCTGCTGGCCGCTGTGGTGCGGCAGTTCGTGCCCGACTTCACGCCGGCCGGCTTCGACGAAAAACAGGTCGCGGCCGAGGCCATCCGCGTCGGCAAAGCGGTACCCAAGCGCCTCCACGGCGAGCTTGCGCCCTATGCGATGGAATGCGCCTCGCCGACGCTCGATCTCCGCGTCCTGGCACCGGCGCTCATCGACACCGCCAACCGCGCAGGCCTCTTGACTGCGGGCCTCGTCGGTCCGTCGCTGACGGCCCTCAAGCGCCACGGTGATCCGGCACAGGTGAAAGCGCTGGTTCGCTTTGCGGTCAGCGACGAGCTCGCCGACCTGCGTCGCCAGGTCGGCACCAGCATCGGGTGACGGCGTGCGAGGGGGATGGCACTTGGTGTGGGTGGTGTTGGCGCTGTCGGCCTGCGGACCACGCACTGGTATCCCCCTCGCTGTCCCCGGCGCGCGCACCGTCGAGGTAGGCCACGAATTGCAGCTCACGGTGCGGGTCGCCGATCCCGCTGCCAAGCTCAGCTTCGACTCGGACCTCACCGACCTCACCACGCGGCCACTCAGGCCGACGCTGACGCCGTTCGCAGGCGGAGAAGCCAGCTTTAGATGGACGCCGCTCGGCGAAGACGTCGGCGATCACGTCATCACCTTCATCGCCGATCTCGACGGTGCCTTCAGCCGTGGCAATGTGCCGGTGACGGTGGTGGCTGGCGAGCATGTCATCGTGTTTCGCGAGCCGGCCGGCGACGGCAGTACGCTCGCCACTGGCGTAGACTGTGTCGATGTGGGTTTTCTCGTCGACGATCCAGCGGCGGTCGAGGTGACCTTCACCGAAGGGGCCGACTGGCCGGCTTCCGCCACCCTCGCATCCGTCGGTCCACTCGATGCCAATGTGCATTTCTGCGCCAGCGCCGCCGACCGTGCCGCCGGTATCGTGCCCCTCGTGGTCCAAGCCAGCGACGACAGCGGCGCCAGCACTACCAAACGCTACGTCGTGGTGCTGAATTGAAATCCCTACAGGTCTTGCTGGTCGCGATCATCCTGGTGGGCTGTGGCGCCAAGTCGGGCTTGCCGCCGCTCGATCCGGGCCTCGGGCATCTCGCGTTGACGTCGGTGGGCCCACCCTTGATCCTGCCCGGCAGTCAGCTCGTCCTCGTGGGCCAGGGCTTCATCGATCCGTCGCTGGGCAAGGCCCGCTTGCGTCTGCAAGGCACCTTCACCGCAACCACGTCCCGCGACCTGGACGTGGTCGTCGCGGCGCGCTACGTCGACGCCACCCACCTCACCGCGCAGGTCGACTCCGGCTTGCTCGGCTTCCTTGGCGCCAGCGACGGAATGTTGAGGGGCGACGCCCAGATCCTCTACGACAGCGCCATCGACGGCCAGATCCACGGCAGCGCCACCATCCCCTTCAGCCTGCAGCTCGTCTCGTCGCTGACCCCGGTGGTCACCAGCGTTGCCGGTTCCACGCTCCATCTCAATGACGCGGTCCTGGTCAGCGGAAGCGGCTTTCTCCTCGGGGGAGGGGAGGGCAGCACCCGCGCGCTCCTCACCGGCTGTTTCCTGGCCGACGGCAACGGCGGCCCGTGTTCGACCAAAGGCTCACCCATCACCGTCGAGATCGAGGCCCCACCCGTCACGGCCGGCGACCGCACCCAGGTCGGCGTCTTGCTCGCTCCCGATATTTTCGGCATCCACCCCGGCGTCTTCAGCGGCAGTCTCAAGATCTTCAACCAGCTCGCGTCGGGTCAGCCCGTCGACGGCGGCACCCGCACCCTCGTCACCACACTCCAGCTGCCCGAGGTGGTCAAGCTCGCCCCCAGCGCTGCCAGCCTCGGCCAGATCGTCATCGCCACGGGTGCCGGCTTCATCGGCGGCGTCTCCGACGAGGTCACGCTGCTCAGGCTACAAGGCACCTTTGCCCCCGACGGCGCCCCGTCGGCCGCGGTCGACCTGACCCTGGTCTCTGGCTTCGTCGACGGCACCCACGCACGCTACGTGCTCGACGAGGTCGACGCACTCGGACGCGGGGTCGACCTTCGCCATGTCACCGGCAAGTTCACCGGCACGGTGACGCCGGTGCTCCGCAAAGGCGCCGTGCAAGTCAGCGGTCCAGCGACGGCAGTGACCCTGCAGATCGCGCCAGTACGTCAGGTCGTGGCCCTCCACTACTTGCCTTCGTTCGACGAAAGCCTACGCCGATTTGGGGTCCTCACGGCCGGCGCCGCCGTTCGGCAGCGTATTCTCACCGTCGCTGCGCGCGACTACGACGGCGTCAACATCGACTTCCGCGCCGACACCCCCACCGATTTCGCCGTCTACGCCCAGGTCGACGTCGTCGGTCCCGACCCAAACGGTCTCGGTCTCCTCGGCTACGACAACACGCCGGGCAAAGATGTCGGCAACCAGCGCCTCTTCGACCGCATCGGCGGTGTCAACGCCACCACGCAAGAGGACGGTTTCTCCGGCTACGGCGGCATCTTCGCCGATCAATTCCTCGGTTTCTCGGCACACCCACCGACGCAGATCGCCGCACTCGGCCAACAGTCGACCACGTTCGACGTGATCTTCGACCCCATCCGACCCGACACGGGCCTGCCCATCACCGCGCTCGAGGCTACGCAGCTCACCGCCGCAGCCGTCGACGGCGCCGTCTGTCCCGCCGAGACAGGCAATCGCCCAGGGCAAGTCCGCTGCGCCGTCCGTGTCCTCGGCAATCTACTGGGGTCGACGGTGACCCACGAGGTCGGGCACAGCCTCGGTCTCGCCGATCCCACCGGCATGCTGTTTCACAACCCAGGCGACGAGCCCAATCGCCTCATGGATGCCGGCGATGCACGTCCCTTCGAGGAGCGCGCCGAGCTCGGCGAAGGTCCCGGCGTCTTCTGCACCGACGACTACGACTATCTGCGCGGCATCTTGCCGAAGATCAGCGCGCCACCAAGTGTCACCCGACCTGGCTGTGACTGACGCCGCAAAACCGCGTCGGTGGCTGGGTCTTTTCGATCTCGCGCTCGCCGGCTTGCACGCCTATCTGGGTCTGGTGTTGGCGCCCTCACGTCGGCCGTTCTTCGTCGCTGCGGTGGTCGCGCTCGTTGTCATCGAGGGCCTGGCCGGTCTCGCGCTGTTCTTTGGCGTGCGTGGCGCGACCAAGCTCGGGCGGGTGGCCGGCGCAGCGACGATCAGCGTCGGCGCCATCATCATCATCGGGCTCATCGCCTCGGCCGGCTTTCTGCGCGGCGCGTACGGCGCGCTCGGGCAAGGGCTCGCACTCGGCGTAGTCATCGCCATCGTGGTCGTGTCCCATCTCTTCGTCCTCCCCGGGATCTGGCAGCTCCGGTGCCTTCCGGCGACGAGCGGGCCGGCGAAGCCCAGCTAGGCGTCCGAATGAGCCGTCTTCTCGTCGCTGCCATGGTGGTCGTCGCCGCTGCGTTCTGGCTGCCGCAGTGGTGGCTAGCCTGGTCGACCGAGCGGCCGATCGCCGACGCCGACGCTGCCGCCGCCATCGCCGCTCTCCGCGCTACGCTGAACGCATCGACTCCGACCCCGCCAGCAGCGACACCCGTCGCGGGCCCGGTCATGGCATCGCTGTGGCTCGACGGCGAGCTCACCGCCAGCGCCTCGTCGAGCGCCTCGGATCTAGCTGCAGCGACGAGCGACCTCGGCCGTCAGCTCGCCTCGCAACGCCCCGGGCGTGAGTCGACCTTTGCGCACGCACGCCTCAAGCTCGACATCGTCACCGCCCGAGCCCGCTTCATCGGCCTCGCCATTCGTCCCGGCGTCGACGGCATCGTCGCCGGCCAGACGCTCATCACCCCGGACGCGATCTTGACCGCTGCGTTGCCGCCCGCCATCGGCCTGCCCGAGCTCGACCTGCGACTCGGTCTCGATCCCGCTGCCCTCGGGCGACTCATCCGCCGACATGTTCCCCCCACCGACGCGAAAGTGGAACGTGCCCGTGTGGCGCAGTTCATCGAGCCCGGCCTACGGGTCGAGCACGGCCACTCCGTCACCACGCCCACCGTCGACGCCGCCGCCCTCCGCCGCGCTGCCATCGACGGTGCCGACTATCTCTCAGGTCACCTCGGCGACGATGGTCGTTTCGACTATCTGTATTACGTCGGCGTCGACCAGGCCTATCACGAGGAAGAAGACGCCGCCCTCACCCGTCACGCCGGATCGTCCTGGTTCTTGGCCTTGCTGGGCCCCGACTACACCACCGCTACCGATCGCGCGCTCGCCTATCTCTCGACGGCCCACGCGCCCGGTGTCGACGCTATCTCTTCACGCGACGCCGACCGCGCAGGTCTAGGTGCCTCCGCCCTGGCCCTCGCTGCGCTCTCCCAGCGCCAAACCCAATCGACGCCGCTGTCTCCGTCGCTGTCGGCGTGGGCGGAGCGTCTCACCAGCCACGTCCTATCCATGCAGCGGCCCAACGGCGACTTCGATCATGTGTTCTCCGTCGCCCATCGCCGCCCGGATCCAGTACCACGGCTGCCGTATTACTCGGGCGAAGCGGCCTTCGGGCTCGCCAAGCGCTGGCACGTCGCCACCCCCGATCTGCAAAAAACGATCGCCGATGCTCTCGAGCGCGCCATCGGTTTTTTGATCGGCCAGACCGCCTCTCGCCCCTTCGTCCTCGACTTCATCTTCCTCGAAGATCACTGGACCTGCCTCGCTGCTGACGCTGGCTGGGACGCGCTCCAGCCGCACACGCGCGAAGCGGCCGCGCGCTACTGCGAGGATTTCTGTGCCTTTCTCGCTCGCGCCCAGTTTTCCGAAGCGGGCCCAGATTCCGCAGACGCCATCACCCGCGCCCAGCCAGACTTCGCCGGTGCCTACGGTTTTTCGCCGGTCATGGCGCCGCATCCGACCCCAGTCGGCAGCCGCTCTGAGGCCCTCCTGGCGACGCTGGCGATGGCCGAGCGCCGCCGTGCCCCGCCCGAGGTCATCGCTCGTCTCCGTCGCTCCCTCCATCTGGGCCTCGGCTTTTTGTTGCGCCATCAGCTCGGATCGCCGGGCTCCGATTATCTCTTGGCCGCGCCGCGGCGTGCCGTCGGTGGCTTCCTCTTCTCCGACGAAGATCGTGTCATTCGCATCGACTTTGTCCAGCATGCTGGTGCGGCGTTGTGGCGGGCGAGCGCCGTCACGCCCACGCTGTGATATGATCACGGACCGTGAAAGCGTGTCCGCAATGCGGCATCCATTATCCGGACGCCATCGACAACTGTCCCGCCGATGGCGCACGCCTTCCCGGTGAGACCCGCGCGATGTACGACCCGCTGATCGGGTCCACCATCGACGGTCGCTACACCATCGAGGCGCTCCTCGGTCAAGGCGGCATGGGCTCGGTCTACGCCGCCCGCCACGCCATCATCGACAAGCGCTGCGCGATGAAGGTCCTGCGCATGGACCACGCCGCCGCCGATCCCACCGCTGCCCAGCGCTTTCTCATCGAGGCCAAGGCCGCGTCCAAGATCGGCCACCAGAACATCGTCGACATCACCGACTTTGGCGTCCTCCCGGAGGGCCAGGTCTACTTCGTGATGGAGCACCTCGACGGTCCCACCCTCGGCAAGGTGGTCCACGACAACGGCCATCTGCAGCCGGCGCGCGCCATCACCATCACCGTCCAGATCGCCCGCGGCCTCTCCGCCGCTCACGACAAAGACATCATCCACCGCGACCTCAAGCCGGAAAATATCTTCGTCCTCGAACGCGAGGGCCAGAGCGATCTCGTCAAGATCGTCGACTTCGGCATCGCCCGCGACGTGCGCAGCTCGAAGCGCCTCACCCAGGTGGGCATGGTCCTCGGCACCCCCGAGTACATGTCGCCGGAGCAGGCGACCGGGCAACCCAGCGATCACCGCGTCGATATGTATGCGCTCGGCTGCATCCTCTACGAGATGTTGACTGGCGACGTGCCTTTCAAAGGCGAGACGCCCACCCGCACACTCACCATGCAGGTCTTCGACGCGCCGCAGCCGCCGTCGAAGCGGCGCCCCGATCTGACCATTCCCGCGTCGCTGGAAGCCGTGGTGATGCGGATGCTGCAGAAGAAGCCGCAAGATCGCTTCACCGATCTGCGTGAGCTGATGCAGGTCCTCGATCGCGTCGACGGCGAGATGCGTGGGCGGGAGAGCTCGCAGCCCATCGTGCTGAGCCAGCTCGCGTCGCCGTCAGCCGTCGCTGCGGCGCGTCGCGAGCCGCCATCGCAGCCCTTTCGTGTGCCGCGCAAGAACCGCACGCCGGTTATCGTCGCTGTCAGTGCGGTCGCCGGTGTGGTGATCTTCGGCATTGCCCTGGCGCTCAATCGGCCGCCCAAGAAGCCGCTTCCATCGGTGGCCGCGCAAACCGACCAAACCAAACCAGACAAGCCCAAGCCCGATGCCGATAAGGCCCACAAGCCCACCGAGCCGGTGGAGGTCGAGCTCAGCCTACGTTCGCGGCCTAGCGGGGCCCAGATCCTTTTGGACAACGAGGTCCTCGGCACCACTCCGTTCGTCCTCCATCGCCCACTTGGCGACACCACGATCGATCTCGTCTTTCGTCGGGTCGGCTATCGCGACGAGACCCGGAGCCTCGTACCCAGCGCAGACAAGGAGCTCGAAGTGGTCCTCGAGCGATCTGCCAAAGCTGCCAAGAAGCTGACCGCCAGCAATTCGCCGCCGACGCAGGGCAATAAGACCGTGAAGACCCACGTCTCAGACCTTCGTAACCCGTTTGACTGACAGGACTATTTTAGACTGTGAGCTTGATCACGTCATCCCCAGCCTGCGTCGGGTGGAAAAGCCGACCAAGGCCGCGTATCATGTTTGAAGGTCCGTTTAGCGGACCACCTGGAGCCTAGCGTGTCGACCGAGGACCCACCCAACAGCGGCAATCCGAGCGGCTCTCATGCCGCTACGGTTGCGCCACATCACGGCGGCCAGAGCGTCTACATCGGCACCAGCCTCGCCGGACGCTACAAGATCCTGCGCAAGCTCGGTGAAGGCGGAATGGGCGTCGTCTACCTTGCCGAGCACGTCTTCATCGAGAAGAAGGTCGCGGTCAAGATCCTCTCCGACGACTTTGCCCGCAAAGCCGACCTCGTCACGCGTTTCATGCAGGAGGCCAAGGCTGCCTCCAAGATTGGCCACGAAAACATCATCGACATCACCGACTTCGGCGAAACGCCGTCGGGATCGGTGTTCTTCGTCATGGAGTTTCTCGACGGCAGCGACCTCGCACATCACATCCGCGAGGGGGGCAGGCTAGAGCTGCCACGCGCTGCCCTCATCATGAACCAGATCTGCCGCGCGCTCGGTGCCGCTCACAACAAAGGCATCATCCACCGCGATCTGAAGCCGGAAAACGTCTACCTCGTCGAGCGCGAAGGCCGCGCCGACTTCGTCAAGATCCTCGACTTCGGCATCGCCAAGATGAGCTCCCTCGACAACGAGGGCGGCGCACGCCTCACCCGCACCGGCATGATCTTCGGCACACCCGAGTATATGTCGCCGGAGCAGGCCAAAGGCGATCGCCCCGATCACCGCGTCGACATCTACGCCGCTGGCTGCATCCTCTACGAAATGCTGACCGGCAATGTGCCGTTCTACGCCGAGACCTTCATGGGCGTGCTCACCAAGCACATGTTCGAGCCGCCCGAGCCACCGACGGTACGCTGCCCCGAAGCCAACATCTCGCCAGCCGTCGAAGCAGTCATCATGAAGGCGCTCCACAAAGATCGTGAGCAGCGCTTTCAAACGATGAAGGACATGGCGGTGGCGCTCGCCGAAGCGGTCGGCTACGAGAGCGCGACGGCGTGGGGCAATGAAGGCTCGTCGGTGAATATCCCGCTGCCGGTGCCACGCACGGATACGTCGCAGGTCCTCAAGACGCCGATCAGCCAGCCCACGACGGTGGCGCCGCTCGCTCCCCCCAAGTCTCGCTCGGGTGCCATCATCGCGCTCGTCGCTGGGCTCGCGCTTGGCGGCGCCGGCTTTGCCTTCTGGAAGCTCAAGATGCAAGACCACGTCGTGGTTCCGCCTCCCAAGCCGGTGGTGGTCGAGACGCCCAAGGTCGAGGTCAAGCCCGACCTGCCCGTCGTGGAGAAGCCCGCTGCCCCGGTGCAAAACAAGATCGCTTTCGACACCCGTCCGCCTGGCGCCGAGGTCTACAACGGCCCCGAACGCCTTGGCGAGACGCCGTTCTTCGTCGAGTATCCGGCCAATACCAGCGCCTTCGACGTGGTCCTGCGCAAGAAGGGCTTCAAGGACTCGAAGATCCACGTGATGCCCGACCGTGCACGCGACTACAAAATCGATCTCACCAAGATGTCTGGTGGCGGTCGCCCAGACCGCCCGGTGACGAAGAGCGATCCCGTCGCGCAGCCAAAGCTGATGCTCGATCCCAAGCCGACCGGCAAGCTCCGCGATCTCAAAGATCCGTTCGCCAACTAGCGGTCATGCAGTTCCTCACCGACTTTACTCCCAGCGAGTTCAGCGACCATCTCGCCACGCTGGGCCTGCGTCCCGAAGAAGCGAGGCGCATCTACGCCCATCACGTCCAGCATGGGCGTCGCAACTGGAACGTCCGCGATCTGGCCCGCACCAAGCTGGCCAAGGTCGCCGCCGAGATCGAAATGCCGTCGCTGGAAGTTGTCGAGCGCCGTCGTTCCCTGCTCGACGGCTTCACCAAATATCTGTTCCGCCTGCATGACGGCCAGGTGGTCGAAGCGGTCCGGATCCCCATCTTCGACGACAAATACACCGTCTGCATCTCCTCCCAGGCCGGCTGCGCGCTGGCCTGTGTGTTTTGTGCAACGGGTCGTCTCGGCTTCAGCCGCAACCTCAAGTCGTGGGAGATCGTCGAGCAACTGCGCATCATCCGCGAGGAAGCCGATCGCCCCGTTCGCGGCGTGGTCTTCATGGGCATGGGCGAGCCGCTCCTCAACTACGAGCAGGTCATCCGCGCCGCCCGCATCATGTCCGATCCGTCGGGGCTGGCCATCTCCGGTCGCGCCATCACCATCTCGACAGCGGGCGTGGTGCCGGCCATTCGTCGCTTCACCGCCGACAAACTGCCGTTTCGGTTGGCAGTGTCGCTCACCGCGGCAACACATGAAAAGCGCCTCAAGCTGATGCCGGTCGAAGAGACCTGGCCGCTCGACGAGCTCATGGCCGCCGTGCGTGAACACTACGAGGTCACCCGAGAGCGGGTGATGCTGGAGTACGTCGCCATCGCCGGGGTCAACTGCGGCACCGACGACGCGGCCGCCCTGGTAGAGCTCCTTCGCGATCTGCCGGTCCGCTTCAACATCATCGAAGTCAACGACGCCACCCGCGCCTACCTGCCGCCAGACGAGGCCGAGCTGGCCTCCTTCCGCGACGCACTGCGTGCGCTGAACCAGCCGGTGGTCCGTCGCTATTCCGGCGGCAAAGACGTGCAGGCAGGCTGCGGCATGCTCGCCGGCGAAGCACTCAAGTCCCAACCCATCTGACGAAGGAAGTGTACGAACGAAGAAAGCCTCGAGGGAAGGTGTACTTCCCCCGAGGTTGTTTTGATTAATCCCGGGCGCGCTCGCAGATCACGTCGCGGGTGCCGTGGATGCTGCCGTTGAGTGCGTGCAGCACGCGGCTCTCCTCGGAGGCGCCGACGATGAGGTAGGTGTGCGAGTTGAGCAGCTCGACCTTCTCGATGGGGTGCGCGCTCTTCTCGGCGAGGAATTTGGCCAGCTCCTCGTCGGTGAGACCGTCACGCCGGCCAAGGTTCAGGTAGAGCCGATACATGCCGTCGGGCAAGGGAGCCGCCTCGGTGCGCGGACCACGCTCGCGGCGACGACGACGACCACGCTCTTCGCCCGCGGGCTCCGCCGCGTGGCCGTTGGTGCCATTGGCAGCAGCGACGGGGGCAGCACCAGCCTCGGCGGGCGCATCGGTCTTCGCATCCGCCCATGCCTCCCAGAACTCGCGCCCGTCGGAGGTGTCGATGGTCGGTCCCACCGGCTTGGCCGGCGCTGCGGGCCGGGCCGAACGCTCACGCGCCGGACCCCGATCTCGCTCGCCACGCCCACCAGCGGCAGCACGACCGCCGCGCTCGGGCGGACCACTGCGGCCACCACGCCCGCCACGATCCCGCTCGCCACGCCCACCACCATCACGACGCGGCGGCCGCGCTTCGGCCACTTCGCCTTCGGCCAACGGTGCCACGACCCGCGGCGGGGCGGCCAGCTTGTCACGAATCAACGCACCGACGATGCTCTCGCCACCCTCGGCGGTCCACAAACGACGGGCAGTCTGAATCCACTCTTCGGCAACGACTTCGTTACCGAGCAATTTTTTGAGCTCCTCCACGCGGGCAGCCTCCTTGAGCGTCTGGGTCTCTGCTTCGGCCGGTAGCTGACGCTCCTCCGGCTTGATTTTGTAAGTGAGCTTGAGCATGTAGAAATTGCCCAGCTCGCGAGGGGCGATCAGGGACAGCGCGATCCCGCTCTTGCCTGCACGCCCGGTACGTCCGGTCCGATGCACGTACACCTCCGCCGACTCCGGGAAGGTGTAGTTGATGACGTGGGACAGATCGGAAATGTCGATGCCGCGCGCGGCAATATCCGTCGCCACCAGATACTTCAAGTCCTTGGCTTTGCACCGCGCCATGACGCGCTCGCGGTCTTTCTGGCTCAGATCCGACGAGATGGCCTCGGCATCCAACCCCTGCTTACGCAGATAGTCAGCGACGAAGCCCGTCTCTTCCCGCGTGTTGCAGAACACGATGGCACTCTCGGGACGCTCGGCCATGAGGACCTTGACGAGGTCCTTGGTCCGCCCCATGCCGCTCACCATGTAGTACGCGTGATGGATCTCGCGCGCGCCGATGCCGTCCTCGGACAGCGCCAGCTTCTCCGGTGCCTGCATGTAGCGCTGGGCGATGCGCTCGACGTCGTCGGGCATCGTCGCTGAAAAGAGCACGGTCTGCCGATCGGTCGGGCACTTCTTGATGATCTCGGTGATCTCCTCGAGGAAGCCCATCGACAACATCTCGTCGGCCTCGTCGAGAATGAGCACCCTGAGCTTGTCGAGCTTGAGCGTGCCGCGACCCAAGTGATCGAGGACGCGCCCTGGCGTACCGGCCACCATGTGAACGCCGGCTTTCAGTTGCTCGATCTGCTTGCCCATCGGCGCACCGCCGTAAATGGCGATGACGTCGAGCTTGCGGTGCTCGCCGATCTTCTTGCACTCGTCCATGATCTGGAGCGCGAGCTCACGTGTCGGCGCCAGCGCCAAGGCTTGCACTTCGTGGAGCGCCGGATCGAGAAGGCCCTGCGCCAGCGGAATGCCGAACGCCGCCGTCTTCCCGCTCCCTGTGCGCGACTGCACGATGAGGTCGCGCTTGGCCATGAGCGGCGCAAACGACTCTCGCTGCACGGGCATCGGGTCGAGAAACCCCATGCCATTGAGCGCCCGGATGACTTCGGGCCGAAGCCCTAGCTCACCAAACGTTCCAATGGGCTGATTGGGATCGATTGCGGTTTCCAATTCGTCGGTGCGGCCCTCCCTGAGGCCAGGCTCGACGTCGAGCGGAATTTCTGTAGACATCCAAGTCTCACTTTCGTTCGATCACCGGTTGCCGCGGGGGACCTCGCCCCGCCCAGCGCGCGCTGCCTCGAACGCCTTGCGCGACGTCTCGAGAGCGTGCCGGATGTCGTCGACCCGGGCGGCGTGGTGATCGATGTAGTTGTAGAGGAGCACCGCATAGCCGCGCTGCACCTCCTCGAGCTCGTCGTAGACCACCGCCAGGTGGTCGTACGGCACTCCGAGCCCACGATTTTCCAGCTCTTCGAAGCGACAGCGAGCGCCGATCTCACGTCGGCGTTGCTTCCATCGTTTCGCGAACGCCTCCCATTGCTCTGCGCGCTCGATGTCGTATCGAGCGCCGAGCGCCTGGAGGTCGAAGAGCCGTTTGTTGATGCCGTCGAAGAGTGATTCGACGTCTGCCTGGCAAGCAAGGAGCGCCTCGAAATCATCGGGGCGCCCAGAGAACGTCGCCGTTGGACGCACCGCGGGGTGTGCGTACAGGGCATGGGCGACTGAGGCGATCAGCCAGGCTGCTAGGATCGCCACAAGACCAAACGCCGAAGCTTGAAGAGCTTGGCGGTAGCGCCGAAATTGCTCTCGCGGTGTAGCGCGTTTTGCCAATGGATGCCGAAATCACAAGTGTGTAAGAACCCTTAGACTTGAAACCTAGCCCGCTTATCCAGGCAAGTCAAAGACCATTATTCGGTCGGGAGAAGCATCTGGGCGGAGCCGTCGCTGCCAGTGGCGGTGTCGACGAGGACCCGTGGGGTGCGGGTGCAGGTGGGGTCATTGCCGCCGCAAGTAGGCGCAGGGACAATGAAAAGCTGGATAGCTGCGCCGACGACTGGAGCGCCGTTGGAGTCCACCACCGAGGTGCGGACCATGGCACCCGGCCGCAAGACGACGGCCTCGATGTCGTTGTCCGAGGTCAAGGTGCCGAGGTCAATCCACAGGCGCGGCAAGAGCTTGCTGGCCGGCGGGATGAAGGCCAGGTCGTACTGACCCACATCGAGCGGCAGCGCGAAGCGGCCGTTGATGTCGGTGATGGTGGTGGTGAGCTTGCTGAGATCGGCCAACGAAGACGCAAAGCCAATCTGCGCGGCGGTGGCCAGCCCTGGCTGGACCGTGACCTGCGCCACCGGCAGACCGCGCTGATCGATCACCCGGCCGCTCTGGGTCGGCCGCGGCGGCAGCATGACTGCGGCGCCGTAGCCACCCGTGGGTCCCACTGCGATCTGCAGCTTCTGCGAGGCAAAGTCGGAGCCGGCTGGCGGCGACACGGTCACGTCGTAGAGCCGGTTGCCCAGGCTCGCTTCCGACGGCACCAGGTCCACCGAGACCAGGCCATCCACGTCGCTGACCGCGCTCTGGAGATAGATCGCGGTGAGGCTGGAGGTGTTGGTGCCGGCCGAGACGGTGGCCAGGAACTGGCAATGCACACCGGGCACTGGGACGTCGACCCCGCTCGTGCCTTTGCCGTTGACCTGGTAGCTGAAGCGGGCGACTCGGGGCAAGGGCGGGATGCTGAGGTTGACGTTGCTCTGGCTTGTCTGGCCCACCGCGATCTGCTGTGTCAGTGTCGGCGTTCCCGCTGGGGCAGCACTGGTCGGGGTGGCCACCAGGCGCGCCATGGTGCCTCGCCAAGTTGAGGAGAGCGCCAGGTTGTAAAAACCGTCGGCTTGCGTGTTGAGCGTGGTGGAAATGACCCTGCCCGAGGTGGCGTCGAGAGCTTGGACCTGCATGCCTTTGACGGTGCTGCCGAGGATGTCAGCGACGGTGCCAGCCAAGAAAGTCTGCTTCTGTTTGCTGAGCTTGAAGTTGAGAGTGGTGTCGGAGGCCGCAGCAGTAGTGAGCATTTCCGGCGGCACCTCGGCCTGGTTGCCGCTCGAGGGAACGAAGCCGACCTCGTAGACCTCGGGGCCGAGGGTGGGCGGTACCGTGAGGGTGTAGTGGCCGGCGCTGTCGAGCGCGGCCTGAGCGGTCAAGTCCGGCCGCCCGGGGATGCGCGCGGCGCGCTTGGCTACGACCGTGCCGGCCTCGGGCGTGCCGCCGATCGTTACCGTTCCCGACAGCTTGATGAGGCTGGGCAGAGTGACGACCAGGCCGCCCGTGTCTGCGTCGAACTGGATATTGGTCTGGTCCAGCCAGCCAAGGACGTTCGACCGCGCCGGCGGGGAGACCTCGATGGCATACGCCGACTGGGCGGGCGCACAGACGGGTGCACGGCAGACAGACGCGGTCTGGCTGCCCGCGGAACACGCAACCAGCAGTGCCGCAGCGATGAAAACGATGGGCTTCATGGGCACTCAAACACCCAGTTGGCCCGACTCGACGTGGCGCCGTTGACAGGGGAGCCGTCTTGATTGAAGCCACGGTCGCTGACGATCACCGCGATCTGCACGGTCTTGGCCGGCGTGAAGAAAGCGCAGATCTTGTCACCGTCGTCGCGGAAGCTACGCCAGGTGGGGTGGTTGTCGATGGGGGGGTCGAGCGCCGTCAGCGTACCGATGCGGAAAGCAGGCGTCAGCAGCTTGCCGTCATCGGCGACGCGAAAGAACTGCACGGTCAGGATGTCCATCGCGTCTGCGTCGTCTGCGACCAGCCGAAACGAAATCGTGTCGCCTGCATTGGCGACCACCACCCGGACCGGAATGGGCTCAAGCTCCGTGCTCACCAGCGACACCTGCTGGTTGGCAGGCTGCGTCTGGGCCTCAATCGAGGGGGGTAGGATGCAGGCGGACTGGACCACGACTGCGCATATAAGCAGGGATCGTGCCGTGTGTGAATTGTATAATAAATTCATGCCATTACAGTCTAGATGGACCCTCCGTGCTCGGTTTTTCCTGACATGTTTGTCACGGCAGACCCGAAAGGTCGGGCTCGGCGCCGTCGTCTTCCTTCTCGAGGTGCCGGAAGATGGTGCGGGGGTCGACCTGGAGGTCCCGGGCGGTCTTGGTCCGGTTGCCGTTGTTGAGCTCCAGCACCTGGTTGATGTACTCCCGCTGAAAGCGCTCTTTGGCATCGGCGAGCGGCAAGATGGCGGGCAAGACATCTGCGGATAGACCCAGATCCTCGGCGCCGAGGAGGGCGCGGTCCCCGAGGACACACGCCTTTTTGATGTGGTTCTCGAGCTGGCGAATGTTGCCGGGCCAGGCGAACTTGCGGATGGCAGCGACGGCAGCGGGTGCGAAGCCCTTGGCCTGCGCGTGGTATTCCTCGGCGTAGCGGGCCAATAGATATTTGGCGATGACCATCACATCGTCGCCGCGTTCGCGTAAAGGCGGCAGATGGAGTTGCACGACATTGAGACGGTAGTAGAGATCTTCGCGGAAACGGTTGGCCTTGATCTCGGTGTCGAGGTTGCGATGGGTCGCGGCCAGGATGCGGATGTCGACCGACTCGGTGCGGGTGTCACCGACGCGGACGATGGTCTTTTCTTGCAGGACGCGCAGCAGCTTGACCTGTAGCAACAGCGGCATCTCGCCGATCTCGTCGAGAAAGATGGTGCCGCCATCGGCGATGTGAAACTTGCCGGGCTTGTTGGCCACGGCGCCGGTGAACGCGCCGCGGACATGCCCAAACAGCTCGCTCTCGAGGAGGTTCTCGGGGATGGCGCCGCAGTTGAGCGTCACGAACGGTCCCTTGGCGCGTACTGAGCGACGGTGAAGCTCTCGGGCGATGAGCTCTTTGCCGGTGCCGGTCTCCCCGGTGATGAGCACCGAGACGTCGGTGGTGGCGACTTTTTGGACCTTGCGGAACACCTCCTGCATCGCCGGACAGGAACCGATGATGTCGCCGAAGCGCATGGCTTCGAGACGCTCGGCCAGTTGCTTGTTGTCGAGCTTGAGGTCGTTGACCAGGAGCGCATTGCGAATGAGCAAGGAGGCCTGCGCGGCAAAGACGGTCAGCACCTCGAGATGAGACGCGTCGAACAGGTGACCCACCGAGCTCGAGCCGACGTAGAGACAGCCAAGGAGGGTGCCGCGATCGGTCAACGGCAGGCAGATCACCGACGACAGCCGCAAGGCGAGCACGCTGACCGAATTTTTGAACTCCTGGTCGTCGAGCGCGTCGGAGACGATGACCGCCTTCTTGGTCTTGATGACTTTGTCGACGATGGAGTCGGAGAGCTGCTCGATGGCGTCGGCCAGGTTTTCCTTCTTGAGATTGCGCGCGACCTTGATGCGCAGTTCGCCGTTCTCGCAGAGGATGAGAAAGCCTTTGTCGCCGCGGGTCAGCTCGATGACAGCGTCCATCAGCGACTCGAGCAGCGGGGCCAGCTCGTAGTGGGCCAAGAGGCGCGCCGAAAATTCGTACAGCTTGCGGTAGGCGTCGACGGCCTCGACGTTGCGCTCGGTGACCTCGCCGGTGTCGACCGACGCGACGAGATCGGGCAATTCGGTGAGGCTGAAAAAGAGCTCAGTATCGCCGATGCGGACCTGATCGGAGTGCACCAGACGGTGCTTGCGGCGTTTTTTGCCGTTGACCAGGAGGTCGCCGTTCTTGTCGATGACCGTGATGTGAAAGTCACGGCCGTCGAAGTGAACGTGAGCATGGCTGTCGGCGAGCAACGGGTCACCGAGGATGACATCGTTGTCGGTGGAGCGGCCAATCGAGGTGATCTTCTTGTAGAGCGAATAGACCTTGGGAGCGCCCCCAGGCAACGTCACGCGCAAGCTAGGCATTAGAAGGCTCCTTGAACGGCTAGGCCATATGTGCCGCCACCGAGCATCGGCGCGACGGTGACGGCGGCGGCGGCGGGGCGGGTGCGGACGACGTCGGGGACATAGTTGATCTGTGCCTCGATGATTCCGGCGACGCAGAGCGCCCAGAAGGCGGCGCCCGAGCTGACCTGCGTGTAGTAGAGACCGTGGGCCAACGTGCCGTCGTTGATGGGATCGTAGCGTCCGTCGGGAAAACGGACCGCGGTGGTGATCCACATGGAAAGCGAGAGCGCACCGAGCACCAGCTCGGAGGTCGCAAAGAAGATGGCCTTTTTGCGGGCGCCGTTTTGCCACTGCCCGATCCCGAACGGCAACATGGCCAGCGCGCGGCTGTGGCGCTCGATCGTTTTCTCGACGAGGACATGGTTGCCAGCGGCCAGACGACGGCGTTCTTCGTCTGCGAGTCGGCGTCGCTCTTCTTCGTCCTCCATTTCGCGGCGGCGGATGTCGGCGAGACGTTGGTCTTGTTCTTTTCGGATGTTGGCAAAGAAGCTGACAGCGACGGGCGGATCGACGTAGCGGTTGAGCTCGTAGGTGGGCTTGATGGCCAAGATGGAGATGACCTCGTTGCGCGCCTCGGGCATCTTTTTCTGAAAGAAACAGGACAGCGCGAGGAGGCGCCGGGCCTCGATGACGGCTTCTTCGGAAGATAGCTCCACCGTCGGGTAGAGGAGCGGGCGAAGGCGGGCCTCGACCTCGCCGTAGTCGTGGCGCAGATAGGCCTGTTTGCCTTCGGCGAGATCGGCCATCGGGTCCCGCGGGAGAGCCGCAGCGACGGAGCTGGCAGCGACGAGCGCCAGAATGGTCACATAGCGAGCCATGGTCACAGAGGCGATTTGGGCTCGAGAGGTGGCACTTTCTTTTCGACTTTTTCGTTGGCGCGGACGGCGACGGTGAGCTTGCGAGTGCGAAAGCCGGGGGCGGAGACGGTAACGGCAACCGTGCGCTCGCTGGCATCCATGGGCACCAAAATGGTGGTGTCGGAGTCCCAGGGCGTGGGGATGCCGTCGACGACGATGGAGGCGTTCTTGGGCTCGGTGTGCACGATGAGGCTGGCCGTGCGCCATTTGAGAGTGACGGGCACTTCTGTCTGATTGGGTCCAACCGTCACCGTCTGTGGGAAACAGACGTCACTTTCGACCTTGAAGGTGTGCGGCCGGTCATCGAGCACGAACTTCTTCATCGGGTTGTAATCGGCGAACGGACTGCCGTCGAGCGACACCCGGACTGCCTCTGGCGTCGGTCGCAGCTCGACGGTGCGGGTAGGCCGAGCGGCCGGCGTCACGACGACTGCGGCGGGGCGCGATGGCCGCACGCGTTTTTTCGGCTCCTCCACGTCGACGACTGCGACGGGCCTCGACACGACCGGCGCCGGCTCGGTCTTGACCGCGACGGGCTTGGGCGCGACGAGCTGCACACTCTTGGTGCGTAGCCGCACGAAGGCGGCATGGACGCCGAACGCCAGGCCGCCGGCGACGGCAATGGCACCCAGGCTCACGCCGAAGAAACGGAGTCGTCGCCGTCGCTGGGCGATGCCGTCGACCAGCGTGCGGAGCTCTTCGGATCGCGGATCCACCGCAAGCGCGCGGCTCCATAGATCGAGCGCCGCAGCGGGCCGACCCTCTTGTTCGAGCACCTTGCCGCGTGCCGCCAGCGCCGAGACCAGCCGCGGCTTGAACGCTTCTGAATACCGATCTGGATCGGTGAAATAGGCAGCGATCTCGACGCGCGGATCGGTCACACCGGCATCTGCCAGATCGTCGAGCAGCTCTTTGCGCAACGGCCCCACGTCGGAGAATCGCTGATCGGGCTCGCGCTGCAGACAACGGGCGATGACCCGGCCCAGGCGATTGCCGATGCGCGGGTTGATGGCCTCGGGCGGCACATATTTGCACTCGGCGATGCGCTTCAACACCTCGTGCGGATTCTTGCCACGAAACGGGAGCTGACCCGTCGCGAGCTGGTAGAGCAGGATGCCGACGGCGAAAACGTCGGTGCGAAAATCGAGTGGCTTGCCCTCGACGTGCTCGGGCGCCATGTAGGCCGGCGAACCGAGGAGCTGACCGGTCACGGTCATGCGCTCTTTGTCGACGATCTGGGCGATGCCGAAGTCCATGAGCTTGACGAGCTCGTCGCTGCGGATCATGACGTTGTCGGGTTTGACGTCCCGGTGGATGATGCCGAGGCTGTGGGCATGCTCGAGCGCTGCGGCCACTTCACAGACGATCATTTCCGCCAGCTCGACGAACGGCAAGGGCCGGTCGGTGAACAGTGCCTTCAGCGTCTTGCCGTGGATGAACTCGGTGACGATGTAGCTCTCGGCGGAGTCGGTGCCGGAGTAGTCGAAGATCTCGAGGATGTTGTCGTGGCGCAGCTTGGCGACGGCGTGGGCCTCGCGTTGGAGCCGTGCGCGCGATTCGGGGATGTCGGCCAGGTGCGGATGAAGGATCTTGATGGCTACTTCGCGATCCAGCGTGCTGTCGCGGCCACGGTAAACGACGGCCATACCCCCATGCCCCACCTCTTCGAGGAGCTCATAGCGCGCAAGGGTTCGGCCCGGCCTCAATTCCCGTTCCACATGCCCCTCGCTCTGGCAGCGGTGTCATGTCCCGCCACGAGTTCGCGTAGTTTAGCCGGTTTCCGAGCGTTCGGGCAAGCCATCCGGCTCAAGTGACCATGACGCGGGTGTCATGCGCGTCTGATGTCACGGGCTCGGTTGCTGATCTCTTGGAGGGGTGTACGATAGACGCCCCATGAACCCACAGACGCCTGACCCCTCCGCCACGTCGGCCGCAGCCAAGTCCGAGCCAGGGCGCACCGCGATCGACATCTTCAACGCGCGCATCAAGGCGTCGGGCCCGAAGACCGCCCTCAGATGGAAAGAAGGCGGAGTGTGGCGGGAATCGAGCTGGAACGAGTGGGACCGTGCGGCCCGCGAGATCGGCGCCGGTCTTGGCGTCCTCGGTATCGGCGCTGGCGAGCGCGTGGGCTTGCTCGCCAACACGCGCCCAGAGTGGGTCTACTGCGACCTCGGCATCTTGATGGCCGGCTGCATCACCGTCCCCATCTATCAGTCGAACTTGCCGCACGAATGCGAATACATCATCAACGACTCCGGCGCCAAGGTGGTCCTCGCCGAGGACCCAGTTCAGGTCCAGAAGCTCATGACCGAGCGGGCCAAGCTCGGCGGCGTGACCAAGGTGGTGGTCTTCGAGGGGCTCAGCCGTTTCGCCAAGCCCGACGCCCAAGGCCGCACCGAGCTCAAGCTCGACGACGTGGTGAGCGCGGCCGACAAAGATTGGGTGCTGACGCTGGCCGAGCTGCGTGAGCTCGGCAAAAAGTGGCTGGCCGACGAGGCGAACCGGGCCCAGCTGGAAAAGAGCTGGACCGAGATCGATCCCAGCTCACCGTTTACGATCGTCTACACCTCGGGGACGACGGGGCCGCCGAAAGGTGTGGTCTTGACCCACGCCAACATCGTGTGGGAGTGCGACGCCATCCGCGACGGCATTCCCGTCGACGAAAACGACGAGCAGTTGTTGTTTTTGCCCTTCGCCCACATCTTCGCCAAGGTGCTCGAGTGGGTGGCGATCGTGCGTGGCTCGCGCATCGCCTTTGCCGAGTCGATCGCGCAAATCAAGGCCAACCTCGCCGAGGTGCGGCCGACGTTCATGTGCGCCGTGCCGCGCGTGCTAGAGAAGGTCTACATCGGCATCCTCGGCAACCGCAATGCGTCGTCGCCGGGCAGGCAGAAGATCTTCGACTGGGCGTTTTCTGTCGGTCGCGAGGTTTCGAAGCTGAAGCAGCAGAACCAGCCGATCCCGTTCCTGCTCGGCCTCAAGAACCGCATCGCGACCAAGCTGGTGTTCAGCAAGATCCACACGCTGCTCGGCGGGCGCATGCGCTTCATCGTGTCCGGCGGCGCACCGCTATCGAAGGAGATCGCCGAGTTCTTCCACGCGGCGGGCGTGCTCATCCTCGAGGGCTGGGGCCTCACCGAGACCACGGCCGGTACCTGCGTCAACCGGCCGGAGAAGTATCAGTTCGGCACCGTCGGGATGCCGGTCGCCGGCATCGAGATCAAGATCGCGGAAGATGGCGAGATCTTGGTCCGGGGCGGCTCGGTGATGAAGGAGTACTACAAGAACCCGACCGCGACGGCCGAGGTCCTCGACAAAGATGGCTGGTTCCACACCGGCGACGTCGGCGTGTTCGAAAATGGCCTCTTGCGCATCACCGATCGCAAAAAGGACCTCATCGTCAACGCCGGTGGCAAGAACATCGCGCCGCAAAATCTCGAGAATGCACTCAAGGCGACGCCGTACATCTCGCAGGTCATGGTGCACGGCGACAAGCGGCCGTATCTCGTGGCCCTCATCACGCTCAACGAAGAGAACATCGCCAAATGGGCCCGCGACAACGGGGTCTCAGCGACGGGTGCCGAGCTGGCCAAAGATGCCAAGATCAAGGAGCTCATCGGCGGCTACATCAAGAAGCTCAACTCCGAGCACCCGTCGTACTCTTCGATCAAGAAGTTCGAGATCTTGCCAGCCGACTTCTCCCAAGAGACCGGCGAGCTGACCCCGAGCCTCAAGGTGAAGCGTAAATTCACGTACGAGAAATTCAAGAATCTGATCGACGCGTTCTACGCAAACTGATTGTGGGGGGGCGGGGCCACGATGAGATCTGGGTATCTGGCGCCCTTTCTGGTCGAAGCGGCGCCGTGGGTGGCGATGATGGATGCGCCGCAGGCGACGGTGGCCTGCGACGAGCAAGGGCAGCTGGTGTTCGCCAATCGGGCGATGCTGGAGCTGCTCGACGTCGAGGCGTCGGCGTTGCTCGGCCTTGGCTGGGCCAAGCTCTTGCTCGATCGCGATGCCGACGAGCCCAAGGTGCGGGCGCTGGTGGCCGCGCCGGGGGCCACGGTGCATCGCCAGACGCTGGCGTCCGACGGACAGCCGCGTCATCTCGAGCTGACTTGCTCGGCGATCGCGTTCGGTACCAGCGCGCGCGGCAACAGCGTCGAGGGCCTCCTCGGGGTCGCGGTCGAAGTGCCAGCCGAGCTTGGGCATGGCGCTGGCGGCGAGCGCAGCTACGAACGCCTGGTGGAAGACGCGCCGGATCTGTGGGCACGCTTCGACAGCGACGGGCGTATGCTGTTCGCGTCGGGCAGCGTGCGGCGACTTACCGGCCTTGCCCCAGCGGCGTTCCTGCAAGATCGCACGCTGTTCGAGCGGGTGCTGCATCCCGACTACGTCGCGTCGTGGCGTGAGGCGCTGGCGCGGGCGGCAAGTGGGGACAGTCGGACCTTCGACGTGGTGGTGGTGCACACCAACGGCACGCAGGTCATCTTGCAGCAGACCCTTTATCCCGTCGCTGGTGGGCTCATCGAAGGTGCGGCGCGTGACATCACCGCGGTGCGCCAGCTCGAGGCCCTGAAGGCCAAGAACGAAGAGCGGGCCATGCTGGACCGACTCAAGTCGCAGCTCCTCAGCAACGTGTCGCACGAGCTGCGCACACCGCTCGTCAGCATCAAGGGCTATGTCGACCTGCTCCTGCGCGGCGCGCTCGGCCCGGTGAATCCGCGTCAGCGACGGGGATTGGAGATCGCTGGCGCCAATACCGATCGGCTGATCGAGCTCATCGAGACCTTGCTCGACTTTGCCGATCGACAAGAAGAGCGGCTGTTCTTGCATCGCCGTCGGTTCGACCTACGCGACGCGGTGAACGATGCGCTCGGTGCGCTCGATGCGCGCATCCGCAGCCGTGGCCTGCGCGTCGAGGTGGCGCTCGGATCCGAGCCGCTCGAGGTCTTCGGCGATCGCGCCCGGTTGGCCCAGGTCATGCGCTCGATCTTGGGCAACGCCGAAAAGTTCATCCCCGTCAGCGGGGGCAGCATCGGCAGCGCCCAGCCGGACATCTCGGTGTGCGTCGAGGTCACCGCTGCCACCGTCGCTGTGTCGGTCCGTGATCGCGGCATCGGCATCCCGAAGAGCGCCCAGCGACGTATCTTCGACCGTTTCTATCAGGTCGATTCCTCATCGACGCGGCAGTTTGGTGGCGCGGGCCTTGGCCTCGCGATGGCCAAAGAGCTGGTCACGGTGCACGGCGGGCAGATCCTGGTGGAGTCTGCCGAGGGGCAGGGATCGCTCTTCACCGTGCGGTTGCCGCTGGCGGGTGATACTGGGCGGAGCCACAGGAGTGCCGAGCGGGCCATCGTCCTCGTCGCTGCAGAGCCCGCCTTGTGGCCCGAGTTGCGTGAGGCGGTGTCGGCCTTGCCGGTGGATCTGCTGTTCAGCGATCATGAGCCGTCGGATACGGCAGCAGAGTCCATCGACGGCCCCGTCTTGCTCCGACGGGCGCGGCGGCATCGGCCCGATCTGGTGGTGGTGGTGCTGCCCAGTCCCGCCGAGGCGGTGGCGGAGCTGCGGCGCGACCCGGATACGTCAGCGACCCCGATCATCGTGGTGGCGGCGCGCGATCTGGGTGTCCACGAGCAGCCAGCCTTGACGCGCGCCGACCTGGTGCTGGCGGCGCCGGAGGCGGGGCAGGATTGGTCGCAGCTGGCGGAGGCTTTGCGGCGGCTGCTGGGCCTGCAGCCGCTCCATGTGCCGGCTTCGCGGCAGGTCGTGGTGGTAGAGGACGAGGTCGAGATCCTCGACTTCATGCGTTTTCTCCTCGAAAAAGAGGGATACGACGTGGTCGGAGTGCAGTCGGGCAAAGAGGCGCTGGACCAAGTCACCAAGATGACAGGCCTGGTCATCCTGGACATCGCTCTCGACGGTGGTGGCGATGGTCTCGACGGCATCGAGGTCTGTAGGGCGCTCAAAGCCGCGCTCGGCCCGGTGCCGGTACTCATCACCACGGCCATGAGTGGCGACGACGTGCGGAAGATCTCCATGGCCGCCGGTGCCGACGGCTATCTGGTCAAACCGTTTGGCGTCGACGAGTTCCTGCGCCACGTGCGCGCGCACCTGGCGCCCAATTCAATTCCACCAACAACAGACCAAAGCTCTTGACTTGGCGAGTCACTGGCCGTAAATCTGTGCCCAATTTGGTGAATCGGGCGCGTAGCTCAGTGGTAGAGCACTACCTTGACACGGTAGGGGTCGGCAGTTCAATCCTGCCCGTGCCTACGATTATTTCCTGTCGTATCCCGTTTCCAGTCGTCTCCAGTCAGGTCCTTTCTTCCATGATTTCATCGTGAGTTTTTCGGAGCTCGACAAGCTCCGCCATTCGGCGGCGCACGTCCTTGCGGACGCAGTCAAACGCCTGTTTCCCGAGGCGAAACTGACCATCGGTCCGCCCATCGAGAACGGCTTCTACTACGACTTCGACGTGGAGACGCCGTTCACCGACGACGATCTCGTCAAGATCGAGAAGCTGATGGGCGAGATCATCGCCGTCAACGCGCCTTTCCGCGGCGAAGAGGTGTCGCGCGAACAGGCAGTCAAGATGTTCACCGAGCGGAACGAGCCGTACAAAGTCGAGCTCATCGAGTCGTTCCCGGCGGGCGAGAAGATCACCCTGCATTCGCACGGTGACTTCACTGATTTGTGCCGTGGTGGCCACTGTGAGCGCACCGGGCAGATCAAGGCGCACAAGCTCCTCAGCATCGCGGGCGCCTACTGGCGTGGCGACAGCAAAAACAAGATGCTCCAGCGCATCTACGGCACGGCCTTTTTCCAGAAGAAAGAGCTCGACGCCCATCTGGCCCATCTCGAGGAAGCCAAGAAGCGCGATCACCGGAAGGTCGGCAAGGAGCTAGGCCTCATTGCGTTTCATCCATGGGCGCCGGGCGCGACCTTCTGGATGCCGCGTGGGGCGACGCTGTATCAGGCGCTCAGCGACTTCATGCGGCGCACGCTGCTCGACGGTGCCGGCTATCTGGAAGTCAAGACGCCGATGCTGTTCAACCAGAAGCTCTGGGAGACCTCGGGGCACTGGCAGCACTACGCCGAAGACATGTTCCGGGTGACCACCGAGGACCAGCAGTTTGGTCTGAAGCCGATGAACTGTCCCGGCCACATGCTGATGTACGGCATGGAGCTGCACAGCTATCGCGATCTGCCAATCCGCTTTCACGACCAGGGCGTGCTGCATCGCAATGAGGCCTCGGGTGTGCTCGGTGGCCTGACCCGCGTGCGTCAGTTCCAGCAGGACGACGGGCATATCTTTCTGCGCCCGGACCAGATCGAGGGCGAGCTGACGGCGCTCTTGGGCCTGGTCGGCAAGGTCTACGGCGTGTTCGGGCTCAGCTACGAGATGAACCTCTCGACGAGAAATCCCGAGAAGTTCATGGGCGACATCGCCGTGTGGGACGAGGCTGAGCGATCGCTCAAGTCGGCGCTGGAGAAGAACAACATCGCCTACAAGATCGAGCCCGGCGACGCCGCGTTTTACGGGCCGAAGATCGACATCAAGGTCACCGACGCCATCGGGCGCAAGTGGCAGTGTGCGACGATCCAGCTCGACTATCAGCTGCCGGAGCGGTTCGACCTCAACTACATCGGGCAGGACGGCCACAAGCACCGGCCCGTCGTTGTGCATCGGGCGATTTTTGGCAGCTTCGAGCGCTTCATTGCGCTCCTCATCGAGCACTATGCCGGCGCGTTCCCCGTCTGGCTGGCGCCGGTGCAAGTGCGCGCCATCGTCATCACCGACAAGCAGGACGCGTTTGCGCGCGAGGTCGAGGCACTGTTGAAGTCGCGCGGCATTCGGGTCGATCTGGACCTTGCCAACGAGAAGCTCGGTGCCAAGATTCGTCGGGCACAGACCGAAAAGATCCCGTACATGCTGGTGCTCGGCGACAAAGAGGTCGCGGCGCGCACCGTGTCGGCTCGGACGCAAAAAGGCCAGCAACTTGAGCCCATGACGTTGGAAGCGTTTGCCGAGCTGGTTGTCACCGAGGCGCGACCCCCGCTTTAGCCTCACTTTTACAGGCATCAGGCCGCAACAGGAGTAGGACCATCGCGAAGCCATTTGAAACACCGAGTCAGCAGGACCAGTTCCGGGTCAACCGCCGCATCCGCGTGCCGCAAGTGCGCGTCATCGGTGGCGACGGGCAGCAGCTTGGCGTGCTGGACACGTCCGAGGCGCTGCGCATAGCCGAGGAAGGTGGTCTCGACCTCGTCGAGGTGAGCCCCAAGGCCATGCCGCCGGTCTGCAAGATCATGGACTACGGCAAGTTCAAGTACGAGAACTCGAAGCGGACCAAAGAGGCGCGCAAGCACCAGTCGACGGTCACGCTCAAAGAGGTCAAGTTCCGGCCCAAGACCGACGACCACGACTTCGACTTCAAGGTGAAGCACATCCGCCGCTTCCTCCAGGAAGGCAATAAGTCCAAGTTGGTGGTGATCTTCCGTGGTCGTGAGATCGTGCATCCGGAGACGGGGCACGACGTGTTGAAGCGTGTCATCGAGGTGACCAACGACATCGCCCAGGTCGAGCAAGCGCCGATCATGGACGGTCGACGCATGATGGCCATCTTGGCGCCTCGCGTTGGTGCACCGAAGCCGTTGGCGGTGCCGACGTCGTCTGGGCCGATTTCTGGACCCATCTCGGGCCCGATTTCTGGACCGATCGCTCCGCGGCCGGTGGCTGCTCCGGCCCCCGTGGCTGTGGCTGCTCCCGTGGCCGCTCCGGCTCCCGTCGCTGTCGCGCCTGCACCAGCCCCGGTTGTCGTGGCCCCCGCGCCTGCCCCTGCCCCGGCTCCCCGCCCCAAGCAGGTCATCTCCGCCAGCCGGCACCCCTCTTCCAAGGTGCCAACCAAGCGAAAGTAGTTGTGTCGCGTTTTCAAATCGTGTAGCACCTTCCGACCATGGCGAAAATGAAGATGAAGACCCACTCGGGCGCGAAAAAGCGCTTCAAGGTGACCGCCAACGGCCACGTCAAGCATGGGCAGGCTCACAAGAGCCACCTCTTGTCGCATGAGTCGACCAAGCGGAAGCGCCGTCTGCGCGGCACCAAGATCGTCAACGTTGCCCAAGAGAAGCAAGTCAAGAGCATGCTTCCGTACCAGCACTAAAAGCTTTTCGTGGCAGGGCGAGGGTGAAATCACCTTTGTAAGGCGATCCCGCAGCCCGCGACGACAACAGGAGAACTGAGATGCCAAGAGCACGTAGGGGAGTCAAGGCGCGCCGTCGCCGCAATCGCATTCGTCAGCACGCCAAGGGCTTCCGCGGCGGCCGTAGCAAGCTTTGGAAGGCGATGGTCGATGCCGTCCATCACGCCTGGCGCTTCGCCACCCAGCACCGCCGCAAGCGCAAGCGCGACTTCCGCGAGCTGTGGATCGTCCGCATCAACGCCGCAACCCGCGTGCACGGCGTGAGCTACTCCAAGTTCCAGGGTGCGCTCAAGAAGTCGGGCATCGCCCTCGACCGCAAGATCCTGGCCGACCTGGCCATCAGTGATCCCAAGGCCTTCGCCAAGATCCTGACCCAGGCGCAAGCCTGAGATCTTAATCTGGAACCCTGAGAGGGTTCCAGACCTCCCGCTGCGCTGTTCGGCACAGCCTCACGCGCCGCGAAAAGCCGCGATGACTATCCTCCGCTGCCATGACTCTCTCTGACCTCGAAGCCGAGCTTGCTCGGCTGCTGTCGTCCTATCGCGCCCAGATGGCCGCTGCCTCGACGGAGCAGGCCATCCGCAAGGTGTACGCCGACTTTGGCGGCTCGTCGGGCGCGATGCGTCTGGCGCAAAAAGAGGCGCTGCGCTCGGCGCCCAACACCGAGAAAAAGGCGATCGGCCTCGCCACCAACCAGATCCTGTCGGCGGTAGAGGCCGAGCTGGAACAGCGGCTCAAGGCTCTCGTCGACGCCGCGCGTGAGACCGAGCTTCGCCGCACGGTCGACGTGACCTTGCCTGGGCGGCAGCATCGCCTCGGCCGCCTGCATCCCATCACGCTGGTGCGGCGGGACATCGAGGCCATCTTCGCCCAGCTCGGCTTTGTCGTCGCCGAGGGGCCGGAGATCGAGACCGATTTCCACAACTTCGAGGCGCTGGGAATTCCCAAAGACCATCCCGCGCGCGACATGCAGGACACGTTTTACCTCGCCGGCTCGACGGACGTCGTGCTGCGTACGCATACGTCGCCCGTGCAGATCCGGACCATGTTGTCGAAGCAGCCGCCGGTCCGCATCATCGCGCCCGGGCCTGTGTATCGGAAAGACGACGACCCGACGCACTCGCCGATGTTCAATCAGATCGAAGGGCTGTGCGTCGACGAAGGCGTGACGCTGGCCGATCTGAAGGGGACATTGTTGCATTTCGTGCGGCGTTTTTTTGCGGACACCGACGGTGGTGCTGGCTTGCAAGTGCGCCTCAGGCCGAGCTTCTTTCCGTTCACCGAGCCGTCGGCCGAGGTCGACATGAGCTGCGCGTTTTGCGCCGGCAAGGGCTGCCGCGTGTGCAAACACACCGGCTGGATCGAGATCGGCGGCGCGGGCATGGTCGACCCGGTGGTGTTCGGGCACGTCGACTATGACGCCGAGCGGTACAGTGGCTTCGCGTTCGGCATGGGGATCGATCGGATGGCGATGCTCAAGTACGGCGTGGGCGACATCAAGCTGTTCTTCGACGGGGACGTGCGTTTCGCGCGGATGTTCCGATGAAGGTCTCGCTCGGCTGGTTGCAGGAGCTGGTCGACGCACCGCTCGACGGTGATCGGGTGTCGGCGGTGTTGACCGCGGCCGGCATCGAGGTCGAGGGGCGTCACAAGTTCGGTGATTTTTCGGGCGTTGTCGTCGCTGAGGTGCGTGGCAAAAAGCCGCATCCGGGTGCAAGTAAGCTCACGTTGGTCGAGGTCTTCGACGGCGTGTCGGTCACGCAAGTGGTGTGTGGCGCGGCCAATGTCCCGTCGGAGGGCCTGGTATTGTGGGCGCGGCCGGGCGCCAAGATGCCAGACGGGCGGGTGCTCGAGCCCAAAGAAGTTCGTGGTGTGGTCTCGCCGGGCATGCTGTGCGCCGAGGACGAGCTTGGCCTTGGCGCTTCGCACGACGGGATCCTCATCTTGGACGCGGCCTCTGGGCTCGTCGCTGGCGACGATTTTGGCGCCAAGCTCGGATTGCCCGACGAGATCCTCGAGCTCAACGTCACGCCCAACCGCGCCGATTGTTTGGGACATATCGGCGTGGCCACCGAGCTGGCGGCGCTGTTGGGTGTCGGGCTCAAAGCCCCGGCGCCGCGCTCGACGGTGGCGACCACGCGCGTTGACGGGACTGAAGCCGAGCTGGTCCGGCTCGAAGATCCGGCTGGCTGTCCTCGCTATACGGCGTTGCGGCTCGACGGTGTCAAGGTCGGTCCGAGCCCGATCGCGACCAAGCTGCGGCTGGCCTCGCTCGGCCTACGCGCGATCTCCAACATCGTCGACGCCACCAATTGGGTGTTGCTCGAGACGGGCCAGCCCATCCATGCCTTCGATTTCGACAAGCTCGCTGGCGGACGCATCGTGGTCCGTCGGGCGCGCGCTGGCGAGACGCTGCAAACGCTCGACGGCCAGGATCGGGTTCTCGACGAGAACGATCTACTGATCGCCGATGCCGAAAAACCCCTGGCGGTCGCTGGCGTGATGGGTGGTCAGAGCTCCGAGGTGGGGCCGGAGACGACCCGCATTCTCGTCGAGAGCGCCAGCTTCGATGCGTCTTCCGTGCGGCGTTCGGCCAAGCGGCTCGGCCTGCGGACGGAGGCTTCGCATCGCTTCGAGCGCGGTGTCGATCCCAGCGCTGTCGAAGACGCCTCTCGTCGCTGCGCGGCCCTTGTGCGGCATCTGGCCGGTGGCACCGAGTCGGGGACATTGGTCGACGTGTGTGCCAAGCCGGCTCGCCCGGTGACCGTGACGCTGCGTCCGGCGCGTACGGTGGCAGTGCTGGGCACGCCGGTCAGCAGCGACGAGCAGAGGCGGATCTTGACTGCGCTGGGCCTGGCGGTGACGGCGCGTGGCGACGTGCTCGAGGTGGTGATCCCCACGCGGCGACCGGATCTGACGCGCGAGATCGATCTCATCGAGGAAGTGGCCCGCGTGCGCGGCTACGACCTCATCCCGTCGACGTTGCCGCTCATGCGGGAGGCGCCGTCGGCCACGAGTCGCTCGGTTGGCGAGCGGACCCGTGATCTGCTCACGGGGCTCGGCTTCGACGAGATCGTGACCTATGGCTTCGTGGGACCGGAAAGCTTGAAGGCGATGGGCTGGTCCGAGGCGGATCGACGCGCGCAGCCCCTTGCCCTCACGAATCCCATTCGCGAAGAGCTGTCCACGATGCGGACGGCGCTGGTGCCGGCGCTGTTGGCGGTGCTGCAGCGCAACCAGGCGCGTGGCATGTCGAGCGCGCGGATCTTCGAAGTAGGCACGGTCTTTCTGCGTTCGTCGTCGGTGTTGCCGGACGAGCATCGCGCAGTGGCGGCGGTGGCGTTTGGGACTGGCGATGGCTGGTTGCGGCCAGGTGCCGAGCTCGATTTTTTCGATCTGAAGGGCATCGTCGAGGAGCTGCTATCGGGCCTGGGCGTCGCCGCAGTCTTGGCGGCGCCGGAATCGGCCGAGCCCTGGCTTCACCCTGGGGTTCAGGCGGCGGTCCTCGTCGACGGCATGGTGGTCGGTCACGCTGGCGAGCTGCATCCGGCTGTGGGTAGGCGGTTTGGTCTCGAGACAAGGGTGATCGCGTTCGAGCTCGGGCTGCACGCCTTGGCGTCGAAGCCCGTGTCCGCGTCGGCCGAGCTGCCGCGGTTTCCTGCAGTCACCCGCGATCTTTCGTTTTTCATCGCGACCGACACGCCGGCTGCGGCCATGCGTGCTGCGCTGGAGGGGGCCAAGGAGCCGCTCCTGGTGGCCCTGCATGTCCTCGAGGATTACCGTGAGGCGGGCCGGGTTCCTGAGGGCAAAAAAGGCATGTTGTGGTCGTTCACGTACCGTGCGGCAGACCGCACGCTGACCGATGCCGAGGTCCAGGTGGCGCACGAAGGCCTGATTGCCGCTCTTCGTCAAGCCCTCCCGGTTGATCTTCGCTAGCCGTCAATCAGCACCCGTAACCCTGGCCAGGTATTGACTTCGTCAGGCGCCACGCGTATTTGTGAGCCGTGAGCGATCATCCTGTCAATCTGGCGGAGGCCAACGATCCCCGCCACACGATGACCAAGGCCGACATCATCGAGACGGTCTATGAAAAGGTCGGCGGCTTCTCCAAGAAGGAGGCCGCGGAGATCGTCGAAACGGTCTTCGACACCATCAAAGAGACGCTCGAGCGAGGCGAGAAGATCAAGATCTCGGGCTTCGGCAACTTCGTGGTGCGCGACAAGAACGCGCGCGTCGGACGCAATCCGCAGACGGGCCAGGAGATCACCATCTCCGCCCGTCGCGTGCTCACCTTCAAGCCCAGCCAGGTCCTCAAGAACGCCCTGAACACGTAGTCGTCGTTCTGCATCCTGTGGAAATCCTTCACAAGCCCTACTACAAGATTGGAGAGGCGGCGGAGCTCGTCGGCGTCGAGCCGTATGTGCTGCGCTACTGGGAACGCGAGTTCAAGGGGCGCCTCCGGCCGGAGAAGACGCGCTCCAACCAGCGGCTCTACCGACCCAAAGACATCGAGGCGGCGCTGGAGATCAAGGCACTGCTCCGCGACGAAGGCTTTCGCATCGATGGGGCGCGGCGGTTTTTGGCCAAGCCCGAGGTGGCGCGGGAAAAAAAGGCGCATGTGGCGGCGCGCACCGTCGAGAAGCGTGCCGAGGCCGCTGCGGCCAGCCATCTTCTTCGCCTGCAGAAGGCGCTGAAAAAAGAAATCGCGGCACTAGACAAGATCGTCGACGACGACGAAAGGCTGTGATAGAACCACGCCGTTTCAATCGGGGCGTGGCGCAGCCTGGTTAGCGCACTAGTCTGGGGGACTAGGGGTCGCAGGTTCAAATCCTGTCGCCCCGACTGCATGAGGGTCGCGAATTCGCGGCCCTTTTTTTTTACGGTTAGGCTGGGGGCATGAGTTTGCCTCCGGTGATCTTGGTCGCCAACGACGATGGCGTGCGCGCCAATGGGATTCAGATGTTGGCGCGGCGCCTGCGTGATCTCGGCGACGTGATCGTGGTGGCGCCGGATCGCGAGCGGTCGGCGCAGAGTCATGCGTTCACACTCGACCGGCCGTTGCGCGTCGAGGAGGTGGATCCGGGCGTGTTCTCTTGCGACGGCACGCCTGCCGACTGTGTGTATCTGGGTGTCCTCAAGCTGGCGCCGCGGCGCCCGTCGCTGGTGGTGTCGGGGATCAACCACGGGCTCAACCTCGGGTCCGATGTCTTTTACTCCGGCACCGTCGCTTGTGCCGTCGAGGGAACGCTGCGCGACATCCCGTCCATGGCGGTGTCGCTGCAGTGGTCGCGGACGATGAAGACCGAGCCGGAGACGTTTGCGGCGGCGGCGGATCTGGCACACGCGCTCGCCAAGGCGATCTTGGTGGAGGGCCTGCCGAAGGGCACTTTACTCTCGGTGAACGTGCCCAAGGACAAGCCGCGTGGCTATCGGTGGACGCGGCTCGGACAGCGCGTGTATCGCGAGACCGTCGACGAGCGGCGCGATCTGCGCGGTCGACATTACTACTGGATCGGCGGACCGGTCGAGCCGAGCGGCGACGTGGACGGCTCGGATTGTCAGGCGGTGGAGCAGGGTGTGGCCGCGGTGACGCCACTCGATCTCGACCTGACGCACGCCGGCTTACTCGAGAAGCTGCCGGGCTGGACGGTGCACGGCTTCGATCATGTGGCGCAAAAAGACCTCCGAGGCACGGGTGAGCGCTGAGCGACGGGCGCGGATGGTGAAAGACCAGCTCGAGGCGCGCGGCATCGTCGACAAGCGGGTCCTGGCGGCGATGGGCAAAGTGCCACGTGAGCGTTTTGTCGACGCAGCGATGCAAGAGCGCGCCTATGAAGATGGCCCGTTGCCGATAGGTTTTGGGCAGACGATCTCGCAGCCGTACATGGCGGCGCTGGCGCTGGAGCTGCTCGGCATCGACGGTGACGAGACGGTGCTCGAGGTCGGTGTCGGCAGCGGCTACTTGCTGGCGCTGATGTGTGAGCTCGCTGATTTTGCGTATGGCATCGAGCGCCATGTGCGGCTAGCGCGTAACGCCGAGGACCGGATGGTGTCGCTCGGGTATCGGCGCTTCGTGCTCAACGCGTTCGACGGCACGCGGGGTTGGCCGGAGAACGCGCCGTTCGACGCCATCGTGGTGAGTGCCGGCGCGCCGGCGGTGCCGTCGCTGTTGGTGGATCAACTGGCCGACGGCGGGCGCCTGGTGATCCCGGTGGGGACGCAGAAGGCGCAGCGGCTGGCCAAGGTCACGCGGCGGGGGTCGAGCTACGAGACCGAGTGGAGCACGCCGTGCATGTTCGTCGACCTCGTCGGGCGGTATGGCTGGGGCGGAGAGCCACCGCAGGCATGATGAGACGCGTGATATGGGCCCTTGGCCTCACGGGGTGTGCGACCGCGCCCGTCGTGGCACCGGTGGCGCCGGTGTCGGTGCTGCGCGAGATCGGGCCAGCGTCGGCGTGTGGGCTGTCGTGGCCGCTGCATGCGCCGTTGACGTCGGGATTCGGCCGTCGCTGGGGTCGGGCGCACGAGGGTGTCGATCTGTCGGTGCCCGATGGCACGCCGGTCTGCGCGGCCGGCGACGGCGAGGTGGTCTATGCCGCCAACAAGCTGCGCGGTTATGGCTGGGCCATCATCCTGGCGCACGGGGGCGGCCTGTCGACGGTGTACGCCCACGCGCAAGCCTTGTTGGTCAAAGAAGGCGACCGGGTGGGGCGAGGCCAGATCATTGCCCGCAGTGGACATTCGGGCCGCGTGACCGCACCGCATTTGCATTTCGAGGTCCGCCGCGACGCCAAGCCCACAGATCCGCTACAGTGCCTGCCGACTCTAGCTTCGGGAGCAAACGACCATGACCTCGCCTCAAACGGACCCCCGACTCGCCACGCTGGCCGCTCGGATCAGGGACGTGCCGGACTTCCCGAAGCCCGGGATCCTGTTCAAGGATGTGACCCCGCTGCTGGCGAATGCCGAGGGACTCAAGAGTTGCCTTCAGCTGCTCGGTGAGCGGGCGGAGACGTTCGGGGCCGATTTGATCGTCGGTGTCGAGTCGCGCGGCTTCATCTTCGGGGCGGCGTTGGCGGCGCATCTCGGTGTTGGTTTTGCGCCGGTGCGTAAGCCCGGCAAGCTGCCCTGGCGCAAGCTCCGCGAGGACTACACACTCGAATACGGCACCGACGCGCTCGAGCTCCACGAAGACGCCGTGACCGGCCACAAGGTGTTGGTGGTGGATGATCTCTTGGCCACCGGCGGCACCGCGGCAGCGACGGGGCGCTTGGTGGCACGGGCCGGCGGCGAGCTGCGCGGATCGTTGTTCGTGGTCGAGCTCGGCTTTTTGTCCGGCCGGGCGGCGCTGAGCGGCAAAGTCGACTCGCTGATCGTTTATTAGTGGCCAGGTAACCATGCAGCGCACGGTCCTCCGCATCATCGATCGACTCAATGTCGGCGGGCCGGCGCTGCACGCCACCTTGACCAGCCGCGATCTCGACCGCCGTCGCTGGCGCACAGTGCTGATGATCGGCAGCGTCGAGCCGGGCGAGGCCGACATGGGCTACTTGCTCGACGATCTCGACGTGGAGGTCATCAAGATTCCTTCCCTTGGCCGTGAGCTCAGGCCGGCTGCCGATCTGCGGACCGGTTGGGAAGTCCTGTCGGCGATGCGGCGGATCCGGCCGGATGTGGTCCATACCCACAAGTCCAAGGCCGGGGCGATCGGGCGGCTTGCTGCCGTCGCTGCGCGGGTGCCGGTGCGGGTGCACACCTATCACGGACATGTGTTCTCGGGCTACTTTGGGCCCCGCAAGACGGCGGCATTCTTGGCCATCGAGCGCAGCTTGGCGCGAGTGACCTCCAAGCTGATCGCGCTTTCCGACGGCCTCGTCGACGAGTTGAGCGGGACATACCGGATCGCGCCGCGCGACAAGTTTCAAGTCGTGCCGCTCGGGCTCGATCTGCAGAAGTTCGCGGCGGCTCGGGTCGAGAGCGACGGAGGTTTGCGGCGGGAGCTGGGGATCTCCGCTGAGGCCAAGCTGGTGGGCATCGTGGGACGGATGGTGCCGGTCAAGGACCATGCGACGTTTGTTGCAGCGGCGGCGCTGTTGCGTGCCCGCCGGCCGGAGGTGCAGATCGTCTTCGTCGGTGGCGGGGAGCTGGAGGCGGAGGTCAAGGCCCAGGCGCATGCCGCTGGGCTCGACGGGGTGGCGCATTTTCTCGGCTGGCGGCGCGACACCGAGCGGATCTATCCGGCGCTCGACGCCGTGGCGCTGTCGTCGGTGAATGAAGGTACGCCGGTGACGTTGATCGAAGCCATGGCCGCCGGATTACCGGTGGCGTCGACGGCGGTGGGTGGTGTGGCCGATTTGCTCGATCATGGTCGGAGAGGGGAGCTGGCACCGGCGGGGCAACCGGCCGCGCTGGCCGACGCCATCGAGCGCAGCCTGGCTCCAGCCGCACGGCAGCGCGCGGCCCACTTGTCGGCCGAGATCGTAGAGCGCTATGGCGTGGCGCGGCTGGTCCGCGATCTCGACGGTCTCTATGATCGGCTCCTGCACGGCATCCGCTGACGGTGTTACGATGAGCCATGGGCAAGCTGGTGGGGCTGTTGTTGACCTTGGCCAGCCTCGGGGGGCTTCTGTACGTGATGACGCAGCGGCGGACGCCGACCATGCCTGTGCTCTCGGCGGAGGGCATGCCGCTCGACGCTGGGAGTGCCCCGAGTGTCCCGATGACGGGCGCGCCGGCCAAGATACAGGCTGACCTCGACAAGCTCGCCGCCGAGAGGCAGGCGCGTGAAGACGACCTGATGAACAAGCTGAAGAAAGAGACCCAGTGAGCCGATGAAAGACGACGTCACAGCGCCGTTTCGGCGCAATTTTGGTGGCGGGGCCTTCTTCGAGCGGGCGCACGGCGGCGACCCGGTGGTCGCAGCCACAGTCGCGGCCGTCCTTGAGCTGATGGGGTCGAGCGTCGAGGGCCTGACCCCGGAGGAGTTCAGCAACTTCCTGCCCGAGGTCGAGAGGCGCCTGCGCCTCGTGACCCACCCTGACCACGCCGACCAACAGATTGCGCGCCTGCGCAGCGTCCTATTGAGCTGGGGCGAGTAGCGAGGCAAGGGAGGCAGGGTGACCCTGGCGTGACTCGAACACGCAGCCTACGCTTTAGGAAAGCGTTGCTCTATCCAGTTGAGCTACAGGGTCATTGGAGTACGGGCTAGTCCTTTTCGGAGTCGCCTTCGTCGTCTTCGGAGGGCACGGCCATCGGGCGGTGGAGTCGGTGTAGCTTGCCGCCGGGGAGGGCCTCGATGAGCGGCGCCTGTTCGCGGACGGCGATCATGCCGACGAAGTTGAGGTTGACCGCGAAGTCGGGGTCGCCGGTCTTGGGGTTGGCCAAGATCAGCCAGTGATCGCGGAGGCCGTGGATTTTTCCGGATGCCATGAGGCCGTCTACATCTTCGGTGTCATGCGGGTTGAAGATGTCGACCTCCTTCCCGACGAGAAATTCGAGCGACTTCATGCTGGGCAACCTACTTTACGACCCGGCCCCCGTCAATCAAGGTAAACTGCGCCGGTGAGAAACGTGGCGGGCAGTCCGACCAAAGAGGTACGGGCCATCGTCGGGCGGGGGCGGGCGCTGTTGAGCCGCGCGGTGCGGACCGCCTGGGACAAAAAAGTCCTGACCCGCGACCCCGACGGCCTGTTTTCTGGCGTGCTGGGGGCCGACGACGTCGATCGGCTGCTGGAAGAGGCCGACAAGGGCGAGATCTTGGCGCCACAGGGAGCGCCGCCCCCCGTCGCGGATGGCCATCGCGTGGCACGGCTCACCCGCATGCTGGAGGGTCTTGGCTGCGACGAGATCGCCGAGGAAATCTTGACGGTGGCCTTGGCCATCGAGCTCGACGCGCCCTGTCGCATGCTGTCCGGCTATCTGCGCGGCGGCGCGACCAGCAACGCGCTCACCATCGGCAGCATGGTGCTGGCGCTCGGCGACGAGTCCATCGGTGACGTCTTGGTGGCCCTCGGGGCCGGTGCGCCGCTCAGGCGGCATCGCATGATCGAGATGATCGACAAGTCGGGCGAGATCTTGTCGGGGGCCACCTTGCGTGCGGCGCCGCGTGTCTTGCGCTGGTTGCTCGATCCGGACGGGGTCGACGACGAAGTGGCCGAGATTGCCCGCTTTGAAGCCGTAGAGACCATGCGCCCGCTGGCGGCTTCAGCGGCCAAGGTGCTCGAGACCAGCATTGGCGAGGTGGTGCGCTTCTTGGAGACCCAGCGGGGCGGCGACGGTGGCCGCGCCGATCTGGTGCTGCGGGGGCCGCGTGGCGCCGGTCGAAGCGAGGTGGCACGCGAGGCCTGTCGGCGGCTTGGGATCCCGGTTCTGTCCACCTCGCTGCCGACGCTGTTGGCGCAGCAGAATCCGGCCGATGCGGCGGCGGCGTTGCTGCGCGAGTCGTTGCTGCTCGAGGCACAGATCATCCTCGACGGCGGCGAATCGCTCAGCGGTCAAGACGAGCCCACCGGACGGGTCCGCTCGGCGCTGGGGGCGTCGACGCAGCCGCTCATCTTGACCTCCAACGGGCCCGATCAGCCTCGCCTGGCCGCCGGTCGGCGCGCCATCATGCGGGATGTCCGCATCGCCGCCACCAACGAGCGTGAGGACGTCTGGCGCGAGCTGTTGCCGGAGGTCGATGCGGCAGTCATTGGGTCGCTGTATCGCATCGGCACCGGTGCCATCGCCCGCGTCAGCGAGGGGGCGCGCCTCAGAGCCGAGGTGCGTCGCGCCGACAAGGCCTCGCACCTCGACGTGGCCGAGGCAGTCCGCGCCGAGTTCGAGACCGATCTGGGCACCGTCGCCACCCGCATCGACGTGAGCCAGAACTGGAACGATCTGGTCGTCCCCGACGACACCGGCCGCACCATCGCCGAGCTCGTCGACCAGCTCCGCCATCGCTCGATGGTCCTCGGGCGCTGGGGATTTCAGCGCAAGCTCGGCAAGGGCGTCGGCACCACCGCACTGTTCTCCGGCGAGCCGGGTACCGGCAAGTCGATGGTCGCCGGCCTCATTGCCAAAGAGCTCGGCCTCGAGATGTACCAGATCGATCTGTCGCGGGTGCTGTCCAAGTGGATCGGCGAGACGGAGAAAAATCTATCCAAGGTCTTCGATGCCGCCGAGACCGGCCACGTGGTGCTCCTCTTCGACGAGGCCGATGCGCTCCTCGGCAAGCGCACCACCGACGTCAAGAGCGCCAACGATCGCTACGCCAACATCGAGACCAACTACATCTTGCAGCGGCTCGAGCAGTTTCACGGCGTGGCCATCTTGACCTCCAACCTCGAGAGCAGCATCGATCCGGCGCTGTCGCGACGTCTGTCGTTCGAGCTGCGCTTTCCGTTTCCCGACGAGGAACAGCGCGCCGAGCTGTGGAAACGGATGCTGCCCGACGAGCTGCCCATCGACGGCGAGATCGACTTCATGATGCTGGCCACCCGCTTCGAGCTGGCCGGTGGCCACATCCGCAACATCGTGCTGCGTGCGGCGTATCTCGCCGCCGGCGAGGGTGCCGAGGCGATGGCGATGGCCCATTTGATGCGCGCGGCGGAATACGAGTATCGCGACCACGGCATGCTCATCGCGCGCGGTCGACTGAAGACCTGATGGCCGACGAGGTCGAGCGCGGCCTGACGCGGGTGTTGCGGCAACTGGGAGAGGCCAACGCCGATCTTCAGAAGACCGCGGCCGAGGTGCGGGGGATGGTGGAGCTGCTGGTCGAAAAGGGCGTGGTCACGGCGGCGGAAGTGGCGGCCAAGCTCGGCCAGGCCGGGCAGCCGCTCGACGCCGCACAGCGACGACGCCTGTATGTGATCAACGACGACCAGCGCGACAAATACGGTGACCTCATCAATGCCGACGTCGACTGTGCGTCGCGGTATTCGCTGTGTCAGGCGGCCTGTTGCACGTTTCAAGTGCCGCTGTCCGAGCAGGATCTCGACGAGGGAGCGTCGCGCTGGGATCTGGGCCGGCCGTTCTATCTGCGCAAAGACGCAACCGACCGTCGCTGCGTGTATCAGGACCGAGCGACCAACGGGTGCGGCAACTACGCTGCCCGCCCGCTCGCCTGTCGGACCTATTCCTGCAAGAGCGACAGCCGCATCTGGCGCGATTTTGAAGGCCGGGTGGTGAACGCCAAAGGCATCGCTGCGTTGCTGGCGCAGGAGGGGCACCGTCCACTCGACCTCATTGCACCGTCGCCGACGTTGCCGTCGCTGGTGCGTAGTGAGGACTAGGCCTGGATGCGGATGCCGAGCTTGCCCTTGTGCTTGTTCTCCATCATGAGCTGGTGGGCGAGCGGGGTGTCCTTGAAGTCGAAGACCTGGTCGAGGACCGGCTTCACCTTGCCGGTGTGCATGAGCTCGTTGGCGCGCTCGGCCTGGTAGGCGTTGGCGAAGTGAGAGCCAAGGATCTGCTTCTGGCGCATCCAGAGGTGGCGCACGTCGAACTCTAGGTTGAAGCCGGTGGTGGCGCCGCAGATGACGATCTTGCCGAAGCGTTTGCAGACGAAGACGCTGGTCGGGAAGGTCTCTTGCCCGACATGCTCGAAGACCACATCGGCGTCTTTGCCGCCGGTGAGTCGACGGATCTCGCCGCCAAATCGCTTGGCTTCATCCATGCGTTTTTTGGTCTGTTCGGGCGTCTCGTTGGGGTGGAAGGCAAACTGGAAGTCGCGCCGGTTGATGATGAGCTCGGCGCCGAGGCTCTTGACGAGCTCGATCTTGTCTGGCGACGAAATGACCGCAATCGGGTTGGCGCCCAGCACCTTGCAGAGTTGGATGGCAAAGATGCCGAGACCACCGGCCGCGCCCCAGATGAGGACGTTGTCGCCGGGTTTGACCTGGGCCTGTCCGACGAGCATGCGGTAGGCGGTGAAGAAGGTGAGGCCGTAGCTGGCCGCCTCTTCCCACGACAGATGTTTCGGCTTTTGGACGAGCTGCTGGGCCTGGACCCGTGTGAACTGGGCAAAGCTGCCCCAGCTCGTCTCGTAGCCCCAGATTTTCTGTTCGGAGCAGGCCATGGGATCGAGGCCGTTGCATTCGGGGCACTGGCCGCAGCTCTGGTTGCAGTGGAGGACGACCTCATCGCCGACCTTCCAGCGACGGACGTCTTTGCCCACCTTCCACACGATGCCCGAGCCGTCGGAGCCGGCGACGTGGAACTGCTCTTTGTGCATGCGGAAGACGGACACGGGCTTGCCCTGTGCGGCCCACACGCCGTTGAAGTTGATGCCTGCCGCCATCACCAGGACCAAGACCTCCGACGGGCCGACCTCGGGGACCGGCACTTCTTCGACCTGCATGGCGGTGATCGGCGGGCCTTCACGATCTTTTCGGATGACCACCGCCTGCATCAAATCCGGCAACGTACCGAGCTCGGGGACAGTGTGCAGGTCGAACGTTCTCGGCATTTACCGACGCTCCGGTTGGTGGTGGTCGCTGACCAGCTCGACGAGCACGCCGTCGGCTGCTTTGGGATGGAGGAATCCGACTTGGTGGCCACGCGCGCCTGGCCGCGGCACTTTGTCGATGAGGGGAACGCCTGCGGCATCGAGCTCGCGGAGTGCGGCGGCTAGATCGTCGACGGCAAAAGCGATGTGGTGCAGGCCCGCCTTGCCACCGCGCTGCTCGAGAAATTTTTCGAGGCCCGGATTGCCACCGGCCGGCGCAATCAGCTCGACGCACGCGCCGGCTTCCTCAGGCGTCAGCACGAACAGTGCCTCGGTCTTCTGGGTCTCGACCAGCTCACGCAGGCCCATGGTAAGGCCCAGGATCTTGAGCCAGGGCGGCAAGGCTTTGTCGAGATCGGCGACGCAGACGGCGACGTGGTCGATTCTGGTGATCTTCAAGCCGATAGCTCCATGGGCCACAAATCCGCGTTCTCCGACGGCGGAGACGTGGCGTAGTCGTACACGCCGCGGCCCGATTTCTTGCCCAGCCAGCCGCGCGTGACCAGCCGGCGGAGCAGCGCCGGGGGTGAGTATCGCCGATCGCCGAGCTCCTTGTGTAGCGACTTGGCCATGGCGTGCACCACGTCGAGGCCGATGGCGTCTGCCAGGGCCAAGGGGCCCACCGGGTGGCCGCAGCCAAGCTTCATGGCCAGATCGATCGACGCGGCCGGGGCCACGCGTTGTTCGAGGGCGCTGATGCCGTCGAGCAGATACGGCACCAGCAGCCGATTGACGATGTAGCCAGAGGAATCGCCGACCATGACCGGTGTCTTGCCAAGCCCAGCGACGAAGGCCTGGGCCAGCTCGACCGCGTTGGGGTAGGTGCGGACGGTGGCGGCGATCTCCACCAGCTTCATGGCCGGGACCGGCGAGAAGAAGTGGAGACCCAAAAAGCGCACCGGCGCGCGCAGCGAATCGGACAACGTCTGCAGCGACAGCGACGACGTGTTGCTGGCGATGATGCAGGCCGGCGAGACGCGGTCTTCGATCTGTGGCAACAGCCCCTGCTTGGTTGGTAGATCTTCGACAACGCTCTCGATCACCAGGCGGCACGGCGCCAGCGACGACAGGGAGCTCGAGGTGCGTAGGTGCCGCAGCGCCTCGTCGCGTTTCTCGACGGTGAGTCTGCCTTTGCCGACCGCTTTGTCGAGTGAGCGGCCGATCTCGGCAGCGACAGCCTCAGCGTCGCCGCCGGTGGCCTTGACCAAGACCGTGTCGATGCCAGCCACACAGGCGGCCTCGGCGATGCCACGACCCATTCCGCCTGCGCCTACGATTCCGATCGTTCCGAGGCTGTGCATGATCGTCTCCTATCGCTTTCGAACCGCCAGCGTGCGAGTGACCTCGACCACCTTTTCCACGATCTTCGTTCCTGCATCTTTCTTGCCCAGCTCGTCCGCGAACAGGGCGTCGCCATGGGTCTCATAGGCAGAGAGAGCGGTGCGGTTCTTGATGCCGACGATGCGCAGGGTGACTGCGACGTGAGAGTCACGATCTTCGACGGCAATGACACGGCTGGCGGCGTAGATCGTGTCGCCGGCAGCGGTGCCGTTGGGATGCGCTCCGTCGCTGAGACCGAGATCCCACAGGGCGTTGCCGGCCACGTCGCGGGAGCCGAGGGCCAGGGTCCAGCCGAGGACCAGGCCGCCGTAGACCACGCGCGCCTTGGTGAACGAGCTGTCTTTGCAGTAGACGTCGTCGAAATGGAGTGGGTGCGAGTTGCGTACCAGCGACGTGAGCTGCATGTGCTCCGACTCGCCGATGGTCTTGCCGAATTCGTGGAGATAGATCTGCCCGACCTCGAAATCCCCACCGACGCGGGCAAAGCGGGGCGCGCCAGCGGCCCAATTGGCGGCGTGACGCAGCGACGGGGCAAGGCGCTCCAGCGACGACAACTCAGGGTTGATCACGCGCTCGGGAAGCGGCGGATCGGCTGGCCTACCTTGCACCTGACCGCCCCGGATCAACGCTTTGCGCTCGAAGGCGCACAGCACGCGACCCTGTTCGTTGGTCAACACCGTACGAACATGGACCACGCCGCGGTCACCCGACGATGCTGGCTTGACCCCCAGCACCGTCGAGCGCGCCCGCACGGTGTCGCCTGCATAGCCAGGCTCTGGATAGCGCACGTCGAGATAGGCGAGGTGGGCGATGGCCTGCTCGGAGACGTCGTGCACCGAGAACGACAGCGCCAGATTCAGACACAAATTGGGATGGAGAGGCCGGTCGGCAAACCCGGCCAGGCGCGCCAGAGGCGCCGAGGTGAAGGTCGGCATGGCGTCGAGGAACGAAGCCTCGAAGAGCGCCACCATGCCGTCCGAGAGGGTCACCTCCCAGGGGTGCTCGTAGGTCGCACCGACGACAAAGTCGCCGAGCATGCGGCCATACCGCGAGCGAATGATCTCAGACCGCTCGTCGCTCACTTGCCCCCCAAAAGGCGCTTGGCGATGACCTCGTACTGGATTTCGCTGGTGCCTTCGAAGATGCGGAACACGCGGGCATCGCGCCAGTAGCGCTGCGCCGGATATTCGCGGCTGTACCCGTAACCGCCGAAGATCTGCATCATCTCCGACGTGACCCGCTCGGCCATCTCGGCGGCGAAGACCTTGGCCATGCCGGCCTCGAGATCGGCGCGCACACCCGCGTCTTTGCGGGCACACGCGAAATACGTGAGCTGCCGCGCAGCCTCGATCTCCGTCGCTGCGTGGGCCAGTTTGTGGCGAATGACCTGAAACTCGGAGATGGGCTTGTCGAACTGCATCCGCTCTTGCGAGTACTTGAGCGCGGCCTCGAACGCCGCCTGCGCCGTGCCCACCGCGCGCGCCGCTGTCTGAATGCGCGCGTACTCGTAGGTGGCCATCAGCTGGTAAAAGCCTTTGCCCTCTTCAGTGCCGAGCAAGTTCTCGAGGGGACAGGGGTACCCGTCGAACTGCAACGCATAAGACTTCATGCCTTTGTAGCCGATGGTCGGGATGGCGCTGCCGGCCAGCTCCGGCGGCGCAAAGCCGTCGCCGCGCTTTTTCTCGACGAGCAGGATGGAGAGGCCCTTGTGCTTGGGGTTCTCGGGATTGGTGCGCGCCAGCACCGTCAACAGATCGGCGCGGTTGGCAAAGGTGCACCAGGTCTTCTCACCGCTCAGCCGATACACCCCGTCGACTTTGGGCGCGCGCAGCTTCATCGCCGCCGTGTCCGAGCCGACATCGGGCTCAGTGAACGCGGCCGCGGTCAGCATCTCGCCGGAGGCAATCTTCGGCAGAAAGTGCTTCTTCTGCGCCTCGGTGCCGTGCGCCTCGATGAGCGTGCCGGTGATGATCATCCGCGTCATGACTGACCCGACCGACAGCCAGCCGCGCGACAGCTCCTCGGTCACGATGGCCATCGACAAGGTGTCGAGACCCATACCGCCGTAGGCTTCGGGGAAGATGAGGCCGAAGTAGCCGAGCTCGGCCATCTTGGCGATCACCGGCATCGGGATCTCTTGCTCGGCGTTGTCGAGCGCGTCCGCGATGGGCTTGATTTCGCGCTCCACGAACTCGCGAACGCTGGCCCGAACCTCGTGATGCTCTTCGCGCAACATCTCGCCTCCTGAGATGGAGCTTAGGTGCGTGGGTTAACCTGTCAATCGTGAAAATAGGCGTTTCTGCGAGGGATTTCGGCATGACGCGGAATGACACGCGATTTACACTGTTAATCATTTTGTAAATCGACATCGCTCATGTGAGCCTAGGCACATGAGCCAATCGGGCACCGCTCTCGACCTCATGAATGTCGCGCGCCGACTCCGCGAGCTGCGGCTCGAACGCGGTCTTCCGCAGGCCGATGTGGCCCGCACGCTCGGTGTGTCGCCCGCGTATCTCAACCTCATGGAGAAGGGCAAGCGCGCGGTCCAGTTGCCGCTGTTGTGGAAGGCGCTGGCGCTCTACGCCGTCGACGTCGAAGGCTTCATGGCCTCTTTGGGCCAGCGCTCGGCGCCGGACGCGCTGGCGCAGCTCATGTCGGAGCCCCTGTTGAAGTCGGTCGGCATCAGCGACGAAGATCTGGCCGGCTTCTCCGGCGAGCCACGCCGCACGGCGACCTTGGTCGCGCTGTTCAACTTGTACAAGACCACGCGGACGCAGCTCGACCATGTGCTGTCGTCGCGGGCGTCGCCGGTGCCGGGCTCTTGGGACGGGCAGGGCGCGCGGCTCGGCTACTCACCGTTCGACGAGATCACGGACTTTCTGCAGGCGCACAAGAACTTCTTCCCCGAGCTGGAGTCGGAGGCGACGCGCATGCGCACCGACCACAAGCTCGGTCGGCGCATCCAATCCGACGAGCTGGTGGCCATCCTCAAAGCGCGCAAGATCCGTTGCAGCTTCGGTAAGCCAGGCCCTGGGGAGAGCTCGGTCGTTCGGCGCTATGATCCCAAGCGACATCATCTGACGTTGTCGGCGGGCCTCCTGGAGCAGCCGCTCAAGTTTCAGCTGGGGTCGACCCTTGGGCTCAGCGTCCTCGACGAGACGGGGCTGGCCGAGCGGCTGGCGACGGCGTTTTCGCCGAAACACGCCGAGACCGAGCGCCTCATCAAGATCCATCTGGCCAACTATTTCGCCGGCGCGCTGTTCTTGCCCTATCGCGAGTTTTTCGGCGAGGTGCAGCGCACGCGTTACGACGTGGACCTGCTTGCCAATCTGTTCGAGATGACCTACGAGGCCGTCGCCCATCGGCTGTGCAACCTGGCCGATCCCAAGCAGGCGGGCATCCCGATGCATTTTCTGCGCTGTGACGTGGCGGGAAATATCTCGAAAAAGTATTCAGCGACGGGACTGCGCTTTCCGGAGGGCTCGGGCTCGTGTGCCAAGTGGGCGGTGCATCAGGCGTTCCTGACGCCGTCCGTCGTCGCGCGGCAGTACAGCGTGATGCCTGATGGCGCGACCTACTTTTGCTTTGCCAAGGTGACGGTGCAGCCCCAAGAGGGCTCGGTGGTGCGGGGGACGACCTACGCCATCGGACTCGGGGCGCTGGCCGAGGATGCCAAGGCATTGGTCTATGCGCAGGATATGCCGTTTTCCGACCCGCGGCGCATGGCGGTTCCTGTCGGTGTGACGTGCCGTTTTTGCGAGCGCACCGACTGCAATCAGCGCGCCGCGCCAAGCTACAAGTACGCCTTCAACGTCGACGCCTATACCAAGAAGGACAACTTCTTCAGCCCACTCTTGGCCGACGAAAAATAGCGAGACCGATCAGCAACAGAAGGAACGCCGCGCCGCCGCTGGGATGACCGCCGTAGCTGCAGCCGCTCTTGTTGCCGCCAGTGCCGCCATCGACGCCGCCATCGACCTCGGCGACGGGAAGTGGGGTGGCGCAGTCGCGTGGCTCGGGGTTGGTGCCCTCCCTGTCGACGAGCGCGAGGATGTACGCGCCGGCGCCGAAGCCGACCATGGGGATGGCACCGGTGTACGCGCCGAGCGCGCCGTCGGCGGGGAAGACATTGTAGAGCTCGGGCACCAGATCGAAGTTGAGCGCACCTTGTGCAGTCACCCAGTTGACGATGGCGTCGGCCTCGGCGACGCGGCCGGCGCGGCGTAGCGCAGTCGACACGCGTAGATCGATCACCAGCCACTCGTTGTCGTCGTAGCTGGACGCGTTGTCGTCGTTGCGCTTGTAGCCGCCGAGGCCCGTCTTGAGCCCGTCAAACGCTGCCAGCGTCGCTGTCTCGACGGGCGTGCCGTGCAGGAGATCCCAGTTGAAGGCCTCTACCGTCGCTGCGTCAAGATAGCCGGCGCCGTTCTTGAGCTCGTCGAGCGAGCCCGCAAAGACGTTCTTGCTGTCGACAAACGCGTGCAGCGCCGTCGGTAGACGCATGGCCAAGGGCGCATAGCTCCGCACCGCGTCCTCGTCACCCGCGCTGTGCGCGAGCTGGGTGAAGTCGCAAAGACCGCGTGCCGCCGCCAGGGACGTGTAACCAAAGCGCTTGCGTGCGTCCCAGTGCGATTCCCAGATCGAGGTGTCGGCGTCGACCAGCCCGTCGCTGTCGAGGTTGAAGGCGAGTGGTGCGGCCACCAGGTCGCGCAGCACGTCGTAGACCCGCTCGCCGGCATGCGTCTTCTCGTCGAGCCAACCCATGTCGCCCGACGCTGCCAGATAGACACGTGTGGCCCACAGATAGAGTCCCCAGCCGTCGAATTCGACATTGGGCCCGCTGGCCGCCCAGTCCGATTCTTCCTGGCCGTCGCCGAAATAGCGCGTCACGGAAATGCGATACGGCACGCGCGTGTACTGCATGTATCGGCCGCCTTCTGCGTCGAGAAAAAAGCGCAGTGCGGCCTTGGCTTCGGCAAAATGGCCCATGCGCGACAGGGCGACGATGGCGTATTGCGCGTCACGAACCCAGCCGATGTGCCAGATGCCGGGCGGCAGGCTGGCGAGCAGCATGCCCTCGGCTTTGTGCTTCGGCGCCTCTTGCCAGGGCTCGGTCACCTGGCCCATACGCAGCGTCGACTCGGCCTGGCGCCAGATGCGTCGCTCGGGGTCGGTGAGGCCGGCCGGTGGCGGCTTGCGCCACGCTTCCCAGGCGGCTTTCTCGTCGCTGAGCAGCTGATCTGCCGTGCGTGCACCGACAAAGGCCTGCCAGCTCGCCAAGGCCGCGTCGGCGTTGTCGGGCGCGAAGAGGACGGCCAAAGCCCACCAGCCGTCGCCGCCAGCGGGGATGGATCCGAGCGATTTCTGCCAGCTCAGTGTCAGATCGTTACCAGAGCGGCTGCGTGGGGTGTCGTCGAGATTTTGGCCGTTCTTGACCTGGTTGTAGCCGGTGCCTGCGCAGTCGGCGCGATCGAAGCCACCGACGGGAACGTAGATCGCCGTGCCGCCTCCAGGCCCGGTCTCGCGACCGACCCCCCCAGCAAAGCTCATCTGTTCGTTGTTGGCGTCGGGATGGTCAGGGTCGGCCGCGGCGCCGAGATGTAGGTTGGGATTGGCGAAGACGTCGACGGTGACGGCGGCGCTGCCCGGATTGTGAACGTGGGCCATCATCACGAGCGCGTTGCCGGCGTAGCCATACGGCGAGAAATAGTACGACTCCACGGTCACGCCACCGACGGCGCCAACCGACTGGATGATGCCGGTCTGGTCGACGTAGCCGAGCGAGGTCTGCGCCACATCGCGCATCCAGGCCCCCGTGCCGCCAGCGCGCACGCCGAGATAGGCGTCGTAGGCGAGATTGCGGCGCAGCTGGCCGGCACCGACGGGATCGAGCCCGGGATGCAGATATTTGTACGGCCGTTCGAGCAGCTGGGTGATCTGCTTGGCGTCCCCGTCGAACACCGCAAAGCCGCGCCCGTTGCCGGTGGTGAGCGCGCGATAGGATGCAATGGGCGCTGCTGCTGCGACAGACCCGAACAGGCACAACGCGACCAGCGTCTTCATGGCGCCCAAACCGCCGCAGTGCGTGGAGGGACCGTCACTTGCAAGGCGCCGCCAGAGACCGTCACCGAGGCACCGCCCAACCGATCGCGCAATACGGTCCCGTCGCTGAACGGCACCAGCGCCGCGGGCATCGGCACCGAGTTGGTAAAGGCTGCGCCACCGCGATTGATGGCCACGAGGGTCGCCTCCGTGCCGACGGCGCGAACGTACAGATACATGTCGTTGTCGACCCACAGCGTCGCCCGCGTGCCACGCTGCAATGCCGCCAGCTCGCGCCGCGCTGCGCCGAGCTTTTTTGCCAGATCGACTGTCGCCTGCTCGGACGCGCTGTAGCCGCTCCATTTCATGAAGCGCCGGTTGTCAGGGTCGCTGGTGCCGGGCTGGCCATATTCGTCGCCGTAGTAGACGAGAGGCACACCGGGCTGCGTGTAGATGAACGCCAGCGCCAAGCGCAGACGCTCGTAGGGCTCCGTGTTGGTCGGTGCGGCAGGCGGATTGTTCCAGGCTTGCGCCAAGGTGTCGTTGTCGACCATGCCCGCCGCCTGTGACACGAAGCGCGCCACGTCGTGGTTGCCGAAGAACGGCGCCATCGGGGTCTGGCCAAAGGTCGCGTCGGTGGCCGCACACGCACCTTCCAGATCGCGCATCGTCTGCGAATAGGTGCCGAGCGCGCCGAGCACGTTCCAGTAGATCGGGAAATCGAACTGCGCCGACAGCTCGTCGGAGCTGACGAACGTCTTGATGAACTGGCGTCCACCATCGTCGCCGCCAGTGAAGGTCTCACCGACGAGATAGTAGAGCGGCATGCCGTGCTCGAAGCGCGACTTCAGCTCGTTGCGCAAAAGGCGCGTGGGTGCGTGCAGGAAATGTTTGACCGCGTCGACGCGAAAGCCGTCCACGTCGACCTCGTCGGCCCAGTAGAGCGCGTCGTCGATCATCGCCCGCTGCGCGTCCTCCGACGCATAGTTGAGGTCGGGCAGGTAGTTGGTGAACCAGCAGACCAAAGCGAAGTTGTCCCAGTCGCAGCCAGGGCCGCCGCAGACGCAATTGCCGTCGCCGTTGAACCAGCCGGCGTTGCGCTGGGCCTGGTAGAGCGGGTGCTGGGTGTGGACATGGTTGAGCACCGAGTCGACCACCACGCGGATGCCGCGCGCATGCGCTTTTTTGACCAAGGTCTTGAGCTCGTCGACGGTGCCGAAGCGCGGCTGGGTCTCCGTGCCCGACGATGGCCAGTAGCCGTGATAGCCGGTGTAGCTGTAGCCGCCCGAGCCGGGGAAGCCCTCGTTGGGGTTGCGGTTGGGCGGCGAGATCCACAGCGAGCGGACCCCGAGCGCGTCGAAGTAGCCTTCGTCGAGCGCAGCGGAAATGCCGGCAAAATCGCCGCCCTGATAGTTGGCGCGCACGTCGACGCCGGCAGTGGGGTTGTTGTTGGACGTGTCGCCGTCGCGGAAGCGATCGGTGAAAGTGAAATACATGATGCCGTCGGTGAACTCGAACGGGACATCCTCGATCCAGAACGGAATTTCCAGACGGGCATCGCGGCCGCTCCGACCCAGGAGATCGGCGGCACGCAGCGACAAACGATGCTTGTTCTTGCTGAGACCGGTGGCGTCGAAGACAATCTTGCCGTCGACCCCGACGGTGACCGGCGCCTCGGTGCCGTCGAGAAGCGCGGTCACCTTGTCGAGACCGGCCTTGAGTGAGCCGTCTGCGTACTGCGCCTCGACATGCAGCTTGCCGTCGGGAGACTTGGACAGCGACGAGAATGTCACCAATGGATCACGGCAGTCGGGCACCACCAGGAGAGAATTCTCGACGCCGCCGACCCATTTGCGAAGCGGATTCTGCGGGTCGAGCTGCCAGGTGCCGTCGATGACGAGCTTGTAGCCATAGTCGCCGGGCGGCAGGATGACCGCTGCCTTCCAAGTGCCGTTGTCGAGCTTGAGCGGGGTTTCCGTCGGCTTAAAGACGTTCCACTCGCCGCCCGCCTGCACCGAGCCGGCCGAGCTCAGCATGGCGAGCTCCAGCGACACCGCGCAGCTGCGTACCGGGGGGCTGGTCAGCGGCTGTCCCCCGTCGCTGGGATTGGTTCCGGGATTGTTGCAACCGGCGATTGCGACCAACAGCAAGGCCAACGGCGATCGCATCATGGCACCCATTGTACGTCTTCCTTTTAGCCCTTGACCGCGCCATCGGTCAGACCGCCGATGAGATGCCGCTCGAGCGCCAGAAACAGTGCCATCACCGGCAGCGAAACCAGCACCGCACCGGCGGCAAAATGGCCCCACTCGGTCGAGTAGTCGTTGACATAGCTGTGCAGCCTGACCGGCAGCGTAAACGCCTTTGGGTCGGTCATGAACGTGGCCGCCAGGATGAACTCGTTCCACGACGCCAGAAACGCAAACAGCGCCGTCACCGTCAACGCCGGACGCGAGAGCGGCAACGCGATGCGAAAAAAGACGTCCCAGCGCGTGCCCCCGTCGAGCAGCACGGCTTCCTCGAGCTCGCGCGGCAAGGTGTCGAAATAGGCCTTCAACATGAACGTGCAAAACGGAATGGAGGTGGTCGCATACACCAAGACCAGCCCCATCAAATGATTCAATAGGTGAAGGTTGTCGAGCAGGACATAGAGCGGAATCGAAGTGACCACGCCGGGGAACATCTGCGTCAGCAGAAAGCCGCGCAGGGTCGCCTCGCGGCCGGGAAAGCGATAGCGCGACAGCGACCAGGCCGCCGTCGTCGACAGCGCCAACCCTACCACCGTGACGGCTGCGGCCACGATGACCGAGTTGAGCGCCTGACGCGCAAACAGATAGTGCCCGACGCTGTCTCGCGCCGTGAGCACGTCGGCGAAGTTCTGAATCGACCACACCGTCGGCAGTGGGTTCGCGGACAACGCAAAGCTCTGTTCCGGATTGAGCGCCATCTTCAGCACCCACAGCACCGGATACAGCGTCAGCACGGTGATGGGAACCAGCAGCAAATGGACCAGCCACTGACGGTTCTTCACAGGCTGGCCTCACGCGCCGAGAAGCGACGGGCCAAGGCCGACTGGCCGGCCAACACCAGGAAGATCAAGACCGCATAGGCGGCGGCATAGCCATATTGATGGGTGCGGTCGAAGGCCCAACGATAAGCCTGCGAGACCAGGATGTCGGTGGCGCCGTCGGGTTCGCCGCCGGAGACGAGAAACACGACATTGAACATGTTGAAGGTCCAGACTGCGCCGAGAATCACCGACGGCAACAGGGTCGGCCACACAATCGGCAAAGTGACCTTCCAGAAGCGTTGCCAGCGGTTGGCGCCGTCGAGCGCGGCGGCTTCTTCGAGCTCCGGCGAGATACGCGACAAGGCGCCGAGGGTCACCACCATCATGAATGGAAAGCCCAGCCAGACATTGGTGGCGAGGTTGGCGCAAAACGCCGTCCAGAACTGCGAGAACCACGACACCGGCTCGATGCCACACAGGGCCAGCAGCGCATTGATGGCGCCGAACTGACGGTGAAACATGCCTTTCCAGATCTTGGCGGTGATGTAGCTCGGCATCGCCCACGGGATGATGAGCAGCACCCGGTAGACGCCGCGCAGCTTCAAGGCCGGACTGCGCAGGAGAAGCGCCAGCATGATGCCGATGGCCACATGCAGGGTCACGTTGGTGACGGTCCACAAGATGGTGATCAGCAGGGTGAAGTAGAACGACAGCGGCGCAAAGACGGGGCCCTGCGACGAGCGCAAGATGTTGTAGAAGTTGTCGAGGCCGACGAAGGCGAAGTGGACGCCGTCGTAGTGAAAAGCCGACATGCCCACGCCGACGACGAGCGGGGCCAGGACCAACACGGCGAGTGCCACCAGCGCCGGGGCCAGATAGGCGTAGGCCGTGCCCGCGCGGCGGACCTCGGCAAAGCCGCCGGCTGTTTGCAATCGCCGCACAGCGACGAGACTGAGGCCCAACATGCCGAGGCCCAGGACGACGAGATACGGAGTGGTCGACGGCGGCGGGGGAGGCGGCAGGAGCGAGCGCGCGACATCGGCTTGCGCATCGGCGAGGGCAGGTCCTGGCGTCGCCTCGCCGCGCAAAACCCGTCGGAGGGCGCGCTGCGAGGGCTCCCAGATGGCCTGCATGGCGCGGGCGGTGGACATCGGCTGCGTGGTCGGCAACTGGGCGCGGAAAGCGGCCAGGACTGGATCGCCTGCGATCTCGGGCTTGTCCCATGCGGCACGCGCAGCCACCGGCTGCCGTCCTACTTCGGCGCGGACGATGCCGCTTTCTGCGCCGGCCAGATAAGCCGCGAAACTGCGGGCCCCGACGGGACGAAGGGCTTTCGCCGACAAGAAAACGGCCTCTACGGTCAGAAGGGGGCGCAGCGGCTTGCCCTCGTGCGATGGCAGCGGCGCCACCGCCCAGGCAACGTTTTTGCCGATTTCGCCGATGAACCACGGGCCGTTCATGACCGTGAGCGCGTGGCCGTCATTGAAGAGCCGGGTGGCCACCAGCGACGAGGACTCATCCGGAATGAGATGCCGATCGGCCAGGCTGCGCACCCACGTCAGCGCCGCTATCTGTTGTTGCGAATCGAGCCGCGCCTGCCCGCTGTCGTCAATCAGCACACCGCCGAACGCATGCACGAAGGCGGCGTGGGAATACATACTGCCGGCTTCGTAGGCGAGCGGATACACGCCCTCCCGCCGCAGCGCAAACAGCGCCGCAGTATCGGTGGGCGGCACCGGCAAGAGATCCCGTCGATAAAACAGGGCCAGCGTTTTCCAGGCCAAAGGCAGCCCATAGAGCTTGCCGTCAGCGACGAGCGGTGTCACCGTCTCGGCGAAGTAGGCGGTCCGGTCGACCTCCTGCGTCGCGAGCAGATCCATGCGCCGCCAGTCGCCGAGGGCATCATGAGAGGCGATGAACAGGTCCGGGCCATTGCCGTGCGGAATGGCCGCCTCGAGCTTGCTGGTGAAGCCGCCCGACGGCACCGCGATGCAATCCACCGGCACGTCGGGATGCGCGTCATTCCACTTGCGCACCACCTCGTTGATCGCGGTCTCCTCGGCGGCGCGATAGGTGTGCCAGAGCACCACCGAGTTGTCCCGGCTGGAACAGCTCGCGCCAACCACCGCAAGCAAGACGAGCGCGCTAAGCCTCGTCATCACCCAGCCGGTTGCCGTCGCTGTCGAAGAAGTGGAGCGCATCCGGGTCGAGCCCAAGCGCGACCGATCCGGCCGCTACCGTCGCTGCGGACACCCGCGCCACCAGCTTGGCCCCGGTCGAAGTCACCACATGGACCAGCGATTCCCAGCCGAGATGCTCCACCACCTCGACGGTGGCCGTCACCGGGCCATCGCCGATACGCACGCCCTCGGCCCGCACGCCGATCGAAACCGTGCCCTCCGGCATCCCCAACACGAGGCCGGCCGCCTCGGTCAGCGACAAGATATTCATCTCCGGCGACCCGAGAAAACGCGCCACGAAAAGATTCGCTGGTCGACGATAAAGCGCATCTGGCGGACCGACTTGCTGCACCGCTCCCAGGTTCAAGACCGCGATGCGATCCGCCAGCGTCATGGCCTCCACCTGATCGTGGGTGACGTAGATCATCGTCGCCTTCAACCGCCGGTGAAGCTGCATCAGCTCGATGCGCATCTGCGCGCGCAGCGCCGAATCGAGATTGGAAAGCGGTTCGTCGAACAGAAACACCTTGGGCCGCCGCACCACGGCCCGGCCCATGGCCACCCGCTGGCGCTGGCCACCGGACATCTGGCCCGGCCGCCGCTCGAGTAGATGCTCGAGCCCCAGCATCGTCGCTGCTTCGCCGACCTGACGCTCGATCTCCGCTGGCGCCACCTTGCGCATCTTGAGCCCAAACGCGAGATTTTCGCGCACGGTCAGATGCGGGTAGAGCGCGTAGCTCTGAAAGACCATGGCGATGTCGCGGTCGCGCGGCTCGACCTTGGCCATGTCCTTGCCGTCGATGTGGATGCTGCCGCGCGTGGGTGTTTCGAGGCCAGCCACGCAGCGTAACAAGGTCGACTTGCCACACCCCGACGGGCCCACCAGCACCAGGAGCTCGCCGTCGGCGATCTCCAGGGTGATGTCGCCGAGCACCCGGGTCAGCTGTTTCTTCGCGCCGACGTGGTCCTTGCCCAGCCAGCGAATGGAGACGTTGGCCATCTATTTCTGCGGCAGCACGTCGGAGCTGGGCACCAAGATCCTGGCGCCGTGGGCCGGCACCGAAACCGTCAGCTGGCCGCCTACACCGACGGTAAAGCCAGCTGCGCCCGAGGGGTCGAGCACGTCGACCAGCTGCGTGCCGGCAGCAAAGCCCGTCACCATCGGCGCACCACCGAGCGTGGACGCCGAGGTCTCCGAGGTCTTGCGGCCGCTCGTGTTGATCACCACCAGTACCGTTTTGCCGCTGGAGACCCGGTCGAACGCAAAGATGCCGGCGTCCTGCTCGTCGAGCACGCGCTCCGTCGACCAGCGGATGCCGAGGGTGCCACGGCGGAGCGGCTCGTAGGCCTTGCGCAGCTTGATGAGCCGCTGGATGTAGGTGAACGTTTCCCCATCGGTGCGGTAGTCGGTGTCCCACATGCGCTCGCGGTTGAACGGATCATTGCCGCCGTTGAGCTCCTGCTCGGTGCCGTAATAAATGCAGGGGATGCCGTCCTCGGTGAGCAAGAACGACAACGCCGCTCGCAACGCCGCCGGATCCGGCTGATCGAACAAGAAGCGGGTCACGTCGTGGTTGTCGATGAAGTTGACCAACGCGTCGCGCGGCGCGATGCCGATGCTGTCGTTGTTGGGCGCGGCGGCATACTTGGCCTGCTTGCGTAGGAACTGCTCCTCGATGCGCTTGGTGGCGGCGCCCTTCTTGAATACCTCGTCGAAGACCGAGAACTTTTGCGAGAAATAGAAGGTCGAGTCGACCTCCTGGTTGAAGGTGTAGCTGCCGTTCAGATCATCGTTGCCATCGAAGGACTCGCCGAACATGAAGAACTTCTGCTTCGGTACCGTGAGCGGTCGCACCGTCGCTGACGCGCCGTGAACCGGATCCGGCAGCTCGATCTTTCCCGCGCAGTACTGCCGGATCTTGGGACAGAAATCCTGCCAGAATTCGTGCTCCACGTGCTTGAGCGTGTCGATGCGGAAGCCGTCAAAATCGGCCGCCTGGATCCAGCGCGCAAACGCCGCCGCCAGGGCCGCCCGCACCTCGGGCAGCTCGGTCTTGAGATCTTTGAGCCCGCCCGGAAAGTCGCCAGTCAGCACCTGATCGCGGTCGCCGTAGTTGGTGATGCGGCCCTTTCGGTGGTACCAGTCCTCGCGGTTGAAGCCCACCTGCGAGGCCAAGGGGCCGCCGGCGCCAGAGCCCGGCATCGTCGGACCGCGGTCGATGCCAGCGTTCCAGATCCAGCGTAGCGGCGCCGTCCCCGAGAAGCCCAGCGACGTGTAGCCGCGGACGCCGTTGGGATCGAAGTCGGGGTCGTACTCCGACACATGGGTGATGATCGCCGGATTGGGACACGCCTGCTGGTCGGCCGGCGGCTGGAGGCCACAGCCGGCCCCGTAGACATTGTCGTCGGGCGAGCCGTTGCCGTTGATGTCATAATAGAAGAGCTGCCCAACATGGTTGGTTACGATATCGAGGATCACCTTCATTCCCCGTCGGTGCGCAGCCTGCGTCAGCTCGCGCAGCGTGGCCAATGTCCCAAAGTGCGGATTGACCTGTTCGAAATCCTGCGTCCAATAACCGTGATATCCGTCGAAGTTGGCATCGGTCTCGAGGTTGCGCACCACCGGCGAAATCCACAGCGCAGTGACGCCGAGCTCATCGAGATAATCCAGCCGATCGATGAGCCCGCGCCAGTCGCCGCCCTGATAGAGTCCCAGCGCCTGTGGCGCCGCGCTGGCGTCGTTGTTGGGGTCGCCGTTGGCAAACCGATCGATCATCACCTGATAGATGACCTCGTCGCGCCAATCCTCGGTTTCGCCGGCGGTCGTCTTCCAATCGCTGTCCACCACGCTCGGATCGACGCATGCACCGAGCAGGCAGATCGAGGAGATCGCCGCTATCTGTAACTGGAGTTGAACCACCACTCGACTCCTGCCCCGATGTAATGAACCGTCCCATACGGAAAACGGACGTCGACCGGATCGTATAGCGCGACCCGCGCGTCGTCGCTCATCGCCGAGACCGTATACAAAAGAAAAATCTGCGGCCGGCTATAGGTGCCGCGACCGAACGGAGCGACGAGCGGCATGAGCGAAAAGCGAAAGACTTGGGGCCCGAGCGTGCGCTGCGCGTTGTAGTCGACACCGTCGGATTTTCGGATCTGATACGACAGCTCGGTGGCCACATGGAAAAATCGACCCAAATAAATATGCGGCCGTACGGCAATGATTCCTTCTGAATAGCTGAGCGGATTGAACGCGCCTGGCGACGGATCACGAAAGCGCCGGACATAGCCGGCCAGCATGACCCCGACCCACTTCGACTCGAAGTTGGCGTTGAAGGCGCCGACGATCTCGAGCGCCCCCGTCACTTGATGCTGCCGGTCGAACGTCGTCGGCACACCCAGATCGCCATACGCCGCCAAGCCACCAGCGGTGCGCAGCCACAGGTTCAAGAACACGCCTTCGCGCAGCCACCCACCGAGTTGCGCGCCGGCCACCCAGCCGAGATCGCTCGGCAGCGGCTCCTTCACGTTCTGGTTCTGCGTGTCGGTGAATTCCCCCGACGGCAAGGCATGGATTTCGCCGTACAGCCCGATCTTGGCCCCGCGGGTCCCACGCGCGAATTCCTTGCTCAGCTTCAGCGACGAGACCAAGCGCGGGCGGTCGAGCACCGTCGCCTGGCCCGGCGGCCCGAGACCACGCGGCGGCGTATCCAGCGTTTGATATTGATAGGAGCTGTCGAGCCGATTCATGCCGACGTGCAACGCCGCCCGCCAGCCGTGGCGCTCGAAGATCGCCCCTGCACCGACGGTGTTGAGGTTGTCGAGCGGCCAGTAGTTGAACAGATAGATATCGTCGCCACGGTACATGCGCGAACCGACCCACAGGCTCAGCCCGTCGAGCCCGAAGTTGACCGTCTCGGCGTAGGCGTTGCGCAACACGAGATGGCTGTCGAGGCTGCCCGAATAGTGAAAGAGATCGCCTCCAGCAAACGCCGGCACCAAGACCAGCCGCCAGCGCTTGCGATCGTTCTTTGCGAAGGTGCCGGTGTAGTAAAAATTCAGCTCGATGTAGGGCGCGAGCTCGAGGCGCGAGCCATGTGACACCACATTGGTGCTGTAGCCCGAATGCCCGCGCCCGTCGGTGCCGACGCCGACCCGGCCATAACTGCCGAAATCAAAGCCGAGTTTCTCGTCGGTGGCCGGCGGTGGCGAGCCAGGATCACGCCGCGGTGCGTCGTTATCGGCCCGTGCCGCGCCGACCCAGAGCAACAGCGCAGCGACGACACACGCGTGTTTCACTTCAACTTGGGCGAAACGAACGCCTGGCCCTTGAGGCCGGTCAGCATCTTCTTGTAGAGCGCATTGAGGCGCGCCGCATTGGCTTTGGCCACCTGCGCGTCGTTCTTACCTGCCGACATCTCGAGATACGCCTGGCCGTGCAGCGCGCCGACCTTGTCCTCGATCTCGCCGAGCTTGAGGCTCTGATAGAGCGGCCGGTCGAGGCTGATCTTGACCACGTCCTCATCCTTCCACTGACCTACGAAGGTCAACGACCGCAGCTCCGGCACCTTCTCGAACAGCGTCTTGGCGGTGTCGGCAAAAATGTTGAGGGCCATGGTGTACGACAGGGTATCGGCCCACTGATCTTTGCCCGGCTCGGTGTACGGCACCTGGATGGTCAGCGTCTTGTTGGCGTCGTCGCGGGTCAGCTTCTTCTCCAGCTTCCAGCCCTTGTCGCCGTGGTCGAGCGCCTGGTCGATCTGCTGCCAGAATTCGAGCGGCACCCGGTTGTCGAAGTTCTGACCGAGCTCGCCCGACTTCTGCGTCACCGACGCAATCGGCGACCGCGGCGGCGTCTTGTACTGCACTTCACTCGAGTACACATGGGCGGCAACTGCGATTGGCGCCGGATCGCGGCGGGTCATGAGGTGGCGATAGACGAACTTCAACAGCGCATCGACGTCGTCGTGCTTCGGGTTCTCGGCGATGAGAATGTGATACTCGACGCTGTTGGTGTTGCGGTTGTCCTCGTCGGACAGGACAGTGAACGGGATTGGCGAGCCCTTGGGCGGCGTATTCGTTTTTGGGGCGTCGGCCGTGGTGGCGGGCTTGGACTCCGGGCAGCCAGAGAGGCCCAATAGACCAGAAAAAGCCAGAGCAGCGACGACAGATCGGACTTGGGCAGGGCTGCGCATGCAGGAGCTCCGAAGGGCCAGGGAGCCGGAAGCTATCGTTTCTCGGCGGTCAAGTCCACGCCGATTGCGAGGCGTAGGGCGAGACGCTAAGCTGCGACCCCTATGTGCCCCGGTCGCCTGTCTTGCCTCTCTGTGCTGTCCATCTTCACGGTCCTAGCCGTCACGTCTCACGCTGCGCGCAGCGACGAGGACGACGACGATCCCAAGGCGGGTCCGCCCAAGGTCGCGCCCAAGCACAAGGTCATCCCCAAGGTCGAAGCCAAACCAGCGCCCAAGCCCGAGCCCATCTTCAAGCCCGCGCCCGTCGCCAAAATGGAGCCGGTGTTCAAGGAGCCAGGCAAGAAGTCCGAGCCTGACGTGAAGCCGAAACCAGCGCTCGTCGCGGAGCCCAAGACCAAGTCGGCCGACAAGCCAAAAGCCCGCGCAGTCGAAGGGGAAAGGAGCGACAAACCGATCGCACGAACGCCCGACGGCGAGTCCATCCCCGCTGGCGCCGGCGCAGGTCGTGCCGTCCGGGTCCGCCTAGTCGACGGCTCGACCGTGGTAGGCAAGGTGCGCGCTGAGCGCGAAGAGACGTTGGTCGTCGACTGCGCGCTGGGCCAGCTCGCCATCCCGCGCAGCCGGGTTTCCACTATCAACTACGACGATAGCTCCAAAGGCCGCAGCGACGGGCCCGTCGATCCCTTCGGGCGCTGACTACATCCGGCGCCAGTAGCCCTGGCGCATACGCCAGCCGCGCCCGCCACGTTCCCAGGTGTGGCCGACCCAGATATGTCCCGGCCGGCCCGTCACGTAGCGACCGCTCACCCACACATGTCGACCACCACTCCAGGCCCAGTAGCCGTTGGCCCAGACCGCGTCGGTATACGGCCGCGGCGGGATGACCTCGATCTGGCCAGGTGGAGGCGCCATCGCCACCTCGGCTGCACAACCCACCATCGCCATCGGCGCGACGGCCAACAACCACACGAACTTCATACTCAGGATTCGATTCATGCACCGCGGACGTTGCATGCCCAATGCCATTCCTCGTCGACGTGCGGCTGACGCGACCCGCTCATACCCGCACCCAAATCGCCACGGCGAGGCACTTTGCGACGGTCAGCCGCCGAAGCGAAACAGCACGCGCGGCCCGCAATACAGATACATCGGCAGGCGATCGAGATCGGTGAGCGCAGTCTGGTAACGCACCTCGACCCCGACGGCAACATGACGGCTGATGAGATAGTCGAGCGCGAATCCGAGCCCGACGCCGAAGCCGGTTATGGGCTTCAATACCGACGGGGAACCGGCATAGTCGGCGCCGGGATAGACCCCCAGCGCGCCCAGTGCCACGGTGAAGGAAGGCACGAGCCGGATGACGTCGAGCGTGTAGGTTAGCCCGGCCATCGCTGCCCAGCCGCCGACCACACCCGACGGCGCGACCCGCGAGCTGTCCAGTGCGTGCCAGGACATCACCCCGAGCACATGAAGCGACAGGCTGTCACTGACGCCATAACCGAGGTCGAGCGCAAAGCCGCCGCCATGCCCCGTGCGGCCATCGGCATAGGCGACCGCGTAGCTCGGAGTGACCGCGATCGACCACTCTTTCTCGTCGCTGTGCGCGCTCGTTGGCATCAGGGTTGCCACCAGGCAGCATAACCCCACCCACAGCCCCAGCCGACGCACGCGCACGCCCGTTGGTACCATCCCTGACGCGCGCGGGCAACTCACTGCCAGGCTGCCGTGTCTAGACGGGCGAGGCGGGTTCTGCTACATACCCGGGCCGGCATGTCCAAGTACAATCGCAAGCAGAAGACAGCAAAGGTCGACGACGAGTTCGTCTCGTTCTGGGCCCGCGCGTTCAAGAAGATCGAACCCTACCTCCAGCGCGTCGGCCTCGTGGTCGTCGCTGGTCTCGTCGCCTGGGTCGGCATCTTCATCTACTCCAACTACGCGGTACACGGTCGCGAGAAAGCCGCCGAAAGCTTCGCCAAGGCAGCCCGCATCTACTCGGCGGATCTCCTCACCGTCGACTCGCCGCCGCCCGCGCCGGCCACTCCCGACGAGACCCCGCGTTTCAAGACCACCAAAGAGCGCGCCGAGGCCACCTTGAAGGAGCTCGATGTCCTCGACAAAGAGCACCCCGGCAAGCTCAGCCAGAGCGCCAAGCTGTTCCGCGCCGGCGTGCTCTACGATCTCGCCAAGCTCGACGACGCAGCGAAGCTGTTCGCCGAGGTCGAGAGCGCGGCGACGGACGCTCCGGTCAAGGCACTTGCCGCCGAAGGTGCTGGTCTCTGCGACGAGCAACGCGGCAAGCTCGACGAAGCGTTGGCTCGCTACAAGGCCATGGAGCCCAAGTCCGGCGACTTCTACCGTGATCGTGCGCTTTACAACCAGGGCCGCATCCTCCTCAAGAAGGGCGACAAGAAGCTGGCTCTCGAGGCCTTCAAAGAGGCCATCGCCAAGGTTCCGACCACGCCGCTCAAAGACGAGATCCAGACGCAGCTCATGTTGCTCGAGGGTACGTGACGAACACGCTGCAGGCCGCTCTCGTCGTCCTTTCGCTGGCAGTCTCGACTGGTTGTGCAGTTCGCGCCTCCAACAATGAAAGCTTCGTCGCCCCGGCCAACGTCCTCCGCGTCGCCTGGCGTCGGCATCTCATCGAAGAGCCGCTCATCGAGTATCGGCCGCAAGAGTTCGCCGCCGCCGAGTCCGATGGCAAGCGCGTCTTTGTCGGCGCTTCGGGCGGCTATTTCTATGCGCTCGACACCCGCGACGGCTCCATGCTCTGGCATCGCCTGTTGCGTGGCGGCGTCGCTGGCCGGGCCCGGATCGTCGCCCGCGAGCACCTCCTTTACATCGGCACCCAGGGCGGCGTGGTTTACGCACTCGACCCCGAGACCGGCGCCGAAAAATGGCATTACGATCTCAAGGGCCCAGTCGAGTCACAGCCCACCTACTCCAACGGACTGCTCTACTTCGCCAGCGGTGAAAACCGTGTCTACGCGCTCGACGCAGCGACGGGAAAATGGCGCTGGCAGTACGACCGCGAGTCGCCGGACAGCTTCACCATTCGAGGCCAACCGGCGCCCATCGTCTACCAGGGCAAGGTCTACGCCGGCTTTGCCGACGGCTACCTCGCCTGCCTCAACGCCGGCAGCGGCGAAATCATCTGGGCGCGTGGCCTCGCCGGCGACGCCACCCGCTTCGTCGACGTCGACAGCACCCCGACCGTGGTCAACGGTGTCATGTATGTCTCGTCCTACTCGGGGGGCGTCTACGCACTCGACCCCAAAGACGGCTCCACCAAGTGGCGCTACGAGATCGAAGGCGCCGGCTCCATCCGGGTCCGTGCCGGAACGGTCTACTTCAGCGCCGCCGGCAAGGGACTGCATGCCCTCGACCTCGAAGGGCGGCTGCTCTGGCAACAGGCGCTCGGGGAGGGTGGCGAGCTGTCCACGCCGCTCTACGTCCACGGCATGGTCCTCGTCTCCGCTGCCGCCGCTGGCACTTACGCCGCCGACGCCCGCTCGGGCCAGCTACGTGGCTTCTTCAAGCCCGGCCACGGCGTCACGTCCGAGCCCACCACCGACGGACAGCAAGTCTACGTGCTATCCAACGGCGGCTACGTCTACGCTTTGAGATTGTAGTGCTATTGGCGCTCGGAACCCTGAGAGGGTTCCGAACCTCTACTACGCAGATTCGAGTAAGTCGTCGGTGCCGTCGAAGGCGTGCTCGGCTTCGAGCATTTCCAGACGGCGCACCAGCTCTTTGAGTCGACGCGTGCCGCCGGCGTCGCGGCTCTTGAACTCGACGCCAATGCCTTCCTCGCCGTCGCTGTGACGCGTCCAGGCGATGCGTGCTGCAATCTCCAGCGGCCGCAAGCTGCCCGGCGGGGTCACATCCAGGACAATCTCGGTGCCGGGCGGATAGAAGTCGGTGGTGCGCAGAAACGCACCGCCTGGCCCGAAATCCTCGATGGTGCTCTGATGTTGATCTCGATCACACACCACGCGCCAGTTGGCCACCATGCGCACCGGTAGCCGACGATGACGCCGTGTCACCATCTCCACGATCTCGCCCTTGGCCACGGCCAGGAGAAAGTCGCGACGGCGGGTCTCGGCGGCATGAAACTCGACGCCAATGCCCGCCCGCAGCTTGGCCCGATGCTTACCGGCCCGACGCCAGGCGACGAACCCGCGCAGCATCTGCTTGTTGGATAGCCCCTGGAACCGCACTTCGACGACCACTTCTTCGCCGAGCGGCACCACCTCCCGTGTGGGATAAAACACACCACCCCCTGGCAGCGACGACTGGTAGTGCTGGAGAAATTCCTCGCCGCTGTCGAACCGCGTCCGCAAGATCCGCATGCTCTCCCCTAAAACGAAGCGGGTCGCATCTAGCCACACCTTTGAGTACCTTGCAAGGATGTTAGGGTGGCTTACTTAAATGCCGCGTCGCGTTAGTCCGTGATAGCGGATGCTACTCGAATACCAGGTGGGAATATCGCTCCGCCCACGCGGCGCCAAACAGCCGTCCCAATGGTCCACGTCTAGGACCATGCTCATGAAATAACTGAAAAAATTTCTGTCTAGCGAGCTCGTCAGCCTCCGGGGTCGTGCTGTGGGTGCTCAATCCGTCCAGGGTGTCGAGGTAGGAGCCCAACGCGGCGCTGAGAGCGGCAAAAGCGCCCTCCGTCATGCGCGGGCTCAGCTTGGTGTGAAGGCCCACGCCCGAGGCGAGGTCGGCACCCCAAGCTGGCCCGCCTGAGGTCTCGAGACGTACAAAACTCTCGCCAAGTCCTCGCAATGACGCCTGAAACGGTGCGTGACGAACCCCGTATTGGTCAGCATTGGCTGATACCCGCGTGGGCAACGCCATCAGATCCGCCGCGAACACCGGCGCTGCGTAGCCAGACTCAGGCGACAGCACCAGCGCAAAGCCTTCGATGATGGGCCGCATCGACACATGTGACAGCACCACCTTGCGCAGTCGTGGTGCCGACCAGGCCCAGGTTTGTACCCGTCCCCAGCCGAGTGGCCCGGCCCGATCGGCGAGGTCCGCCTCGACCGGAATCGCCTGTAGCTGGAGCCGTGACGTCAAGCGGGCGCGCACCCCAGCGACGAGACCGGGCAGGTCGACCTCGAGCCTTGCTTTCAACAGCGCCTCCACCACCCGCGCTCGTCGCATCCATGCCATTGCGAAGGCAGGAGGCTCCATCACTCACCCAGCGTCTGCAGGGTATGGCTCAGCCCCTGCAATTGCGCCGCGGTCAGCGACGCAAAACGAAAGCCGACGGCAAACCCCGTGTCGGCCTCGGCCACCCATTGTACGGTGCCGTTGAGCTCGAGAGTTTGACTGTTCTCGCTCTCGACGCCGTCTTCCACGAAGAACAAGCGCAGGCCCAGCAAACTGCCTTCTAGCACCGGCCGATCGAGCTCGATGCAGACGCCACCCGTCGACAGGTTGCGGGTGGTGCCGGTCACCGCACGTCCGTCCAGCAGGACCTCAGCACTCAAGCGCACATCGATGCGCACGGGTCGGGTGTTGGAACGTGGTGCAGCCATCTGCGTCACCTTTTGCCTGGGTTGGTAGGTTCGTCGTCGTCGGGGTCGTCATCGGGCAGATCG
>Ga0123336_10000136_pt1 | contig 73987 bp, 69 predicted proteins | sample SSSSmetaG_FD_96466 | JGI IMG/M metagenome (GOLD analysis project Ga0123336, IMG submission 96466) | Glacier valley bacterial and archeal communities from Borup Fiord, Nunavut, Canada, to study Microbial Dark Matter (Phase II) - ​SSSS metaG | ecosystem: Environmental > Aquatic > Freshwater > Ice...
AGTTAAGCATCTCAGTGCTGATAATACTTGGCTGGCAACGGCCCGGGAAAGTAAGTCTCTGCCAGATTTATATCAAGACCTCATGCGAATAGCTTGAGGTCTTGTTGTTATATAAAAATAAATCAATACATCTTTTGACTTTTAAAGAAGAGTATTATATGCAACTGATATTATACTTAGCGCTTTTGCTTAGTTATTTTTAAACCAGAAGTATAATACTCGGTAACATTGGTATATTAGTTAACAAATCCTTTCATTAAAAAAACACATAGATGTACCTTTTATGATAAAAACATTTACAAAGCAAAATATAAGTATTAAAATTAATGCAGTATTTGAAACTTTTATACGAAATTAAAATATAATATATTGTGGAAATTTTAACAAAAAAACACGGGGTAATATTAATGGATAAACAAACATTGATAAGTAACATTGATAGAATGAAGAAAGAACAAAATGCTGTGATAGTTGCGCATAGCTATCAGGTGGATGATGTACAGGAGGTTGCTGATGTTGTGGGCGACTCTTTTGCCTTAAGTCAGTTCTGCGCGTCAAATAATGCAGATACAATTGTATTCTGCGGGGTGCACTTTATGGCAGAAAGCGCAAAAATTCTTTCTCCAGAAAAGACGGTGTTACTACCCGAGATTAATGCAGGCTGTCCAATGGCAGATATGGTTACTGCCGAAGCGCTAATAGAGGCTAAGAAAAAATACCCTAATGCAGCGGTTGTTTGTTATATAAACTCCAGTGCAGAGGTTAAGGCAGAATGCGACATCTGTTGTACATCATCAAATGCGTTACAAGTAATAAGGTCTATAGATAAAAAAGATATTATTTTTGTACCAGATAAAAACCTTGGTAGCTATGTGGCCCAAATGGTCCCTGAGAAGAATATTATTCTATGGGAGGGTTATTGTATTACACATCATAAAATTAAGGCAAATGAAGTTCTCGCGGCAAAAGAATTGCATCCTGATGCAGTTCTTCTTGTTCATCCTGAATGTCAGCCAGAGATTGCAAAGCTTGCTGATTTTGTTGGGAGTACAAAGCAGATTATTGATTATGCAAAAAATTCTGAGCAAAAGAAATTCATTATTGGAACTGAGATGGGTGTTCTTTACCAACTAAAGAAGGATAGTCCTGATAAGACTTTCTATCTGATGTCCAGTGGTCTTATATGTCCAAATATGAAAAAAACTTCATTGCAAAGTGTCCATGATGCGTTAGCCTATAAAAGGTACGAGATTAATTTGAGCGAAGACATAATAAAACGAGCATCTCATTGTTTAAATAGAATGTTAGAAGTGTGCAAATAATCAAGCAGGATGGGGCATTGTGGGGGGTAAAAATGGAAGAGGACAGGCAGAGACTTGACATAGATATTATTGATAAAGACGTTATTATTATTGGAAGTGGAATAGCAGGTGTGTATACTGCATTAGAAATACCCGAGAGTTACCAAGTAGGCATAATTACAAAGGAAACCTTGGACATTAGTAACTCAGTACTTGCACAAGGTGGAATTGCAGTTTCTCTTGATGAGAAAAACGATTCACCTAAATTACATTTTGAAGATACACTTTTTGCTGGAGCTGGCTTATGTGATGAGCAAAGCGTATGGGTGCTAGTGGAAGAAGCTGCTGATAATATAAGAAAGCTTTGCCATTTAGGTGTGAATTTTGATAAAAGTGGGCAAGAGCTATCGTTAACCAGAGAAGGTGCACATAGTGTAAATAGAATTATACATTCTGGTGACACAACGGGCAAAGAAGTATGCGACAAGCTTATTGAGGTTGCGCAGCACCAAAAGAATATATCTATATTTGAAAGATTTTTTGCAGTAGATTTAATTGTAGAGTCAGGTAAATGCTGCGGTGTTATAGTTTACGATGAGCAGCAAGAGAAAATGAAAATTTTTAGAGCTAATTATATAGTAGTAGCAACAGGTGGCTTTGGACAGATATATTCACATACGACTAACCCAGAGGTAGCAACTGGTGATGGAGTTGGAATGTGTTTAAGAGTTGGAGCAGAGGCTATGGATATGGAATTTGTTCAGTTCCATCCAACGGTTTTATATCATCCTAAGGATAAGAGTTTCTTAATATCTGAGGCTGTTCGAGGTGAGGGTGCAATACTTAGAAATGAGAAGGGCGAACGCTTTATGAGTAAATACCATGAACTGGGAGAATTAGCCCCTAGAGATGTCGTATCAAGAGCTATATTTGAAGAGATGTCCATTTCAGGCACAAAAAACGTATTTCTAGATATTACCTTCCAAAGCAGAGCACATCTCGAAGAGAGATTTCCAAATATATTTAAAACCTGTTTTGACTATGGTATTGATATGTCAAAAGACTATATTCCTGTTGCTCCTGCTGAGCATTACTGTATGGGCGGAATTAAGACTGATGTTGATGGCCAGACAAATATAAATGGACTATTTGCGTGTGGAGAAGTAGCGTGTACAGGAATACACGGTGCAAACAGGTTGGCAAGCAATTCACTTCTAGAGGGTTTGGTTTTTGGTAGAAAAATAGCGAGGAAAATTGCTCTTGAAGGTGAGAATAAAACGAGGTCTGATATCAACGTTGAAACGCCTTGTTTTTCAAATCAAGAGAATGAAAACACGCTTAAATATATGAAGCAGGAAATTCAAGATGCCATGACAAAGTATGTAGGTATTATAAGAAACGAGAATGGCCTTACAAAGGCCGCTGATATTATAAATGGAATTCGTGAAAGATATTTTAGCCTTACAGGTTTTAGCTTAATAAAGCTTGAGGTTGAAAACATGCTGACAGTTGCAATATTAGTGATTGAGTCGGCGCTGGAGAGAACTGAGAGTAGAGGTGCACACTTCAGATCTGATTTTGACAAGACTGATGATGTGAATTGGAAGAGAAACATTGTAAAGGTTTTAGAAGGAGGTCTATAATGAAACTGGATAATCTATATATACATGATATTGTTATAAATGCTCTTAAAGAGGATATGCCATTAGGTGACATTACTACTGATAACATCGTCAGTGAGGGAGCTGTATCAGAGGCGGAATTTCTAGCAAAGCAGGACGCTGTGATAGCTGGGCTTGATGTTGCAAAACATGTATTTGAAGTGCTTGATAGTAATGTAAAATTTACAGCCATAATCAAAGACGGCGACGAGGTAAAAAAGGGTGATATTATTGCAACGGTAAGTGGCTCAACAAGAGCATTACTCAAGGCTGAACGGACTGCACTGAACTTTATGCAGCGACTTTCTGCTATCGCAACAATAACTAATAGATATGTTTTGAAAGTACAGGAGCTTCCTGTAAGAATAACTGATACTAGAAAGACTACGCCTGGATTAAGACTCCTTGAAAAGTATGCTGTGAGTGCAGGTGGTGGCGCAAATCATAGATTTTCATTATCAGATGGTGTTCTAATTAAGGATAACCATATTGCAGCAGCTGGTGGGATCACAAATGCGGTTGAGTCTGTAAGACAAAGTATACCTCATACTGTAAAGATTGAGGTTGAAGTGGAGTCGCTTGAAGAGGTTCAGGAGGCTTTGAACTGTAAGGCAGACATTATTATGCTTGATAACATGACAAATGAGCAAATGGCGGAAGCGGTTAGCTTAATCAATAAAAGAGCACTAGTTGAAGCGTCGGGTAATATGACTGTGGAAACTATCTATGATGTAGCCTTGACTGGAGTGGATATCATTTCGGTAGGTAAGCTTACACACTCGGCAAATTCTATAGATATTAGTATGAATATTAAGTAAAAACATAAAGAAGTAATAATAAGTATAAAGAAGTATAAAGAAGTATTAAGAAGCATAGAGAAGTAGAAAGAAGTAGAAAGAAGCATAAACGGGACTTATTTTAGTAAGAGTATTGGTAACGTATAGATATATTTGTTTGAATAGATGGTCTGTGGATAAAATTTTATTTATCCACAGATTTTTTTAGTTATTCACATTAAAATTCTTAATAATTCTTGTAAGGCTTTAAAGTGAACAGGTGTGAGGTTTTATATAAATACACACTTATCCACAAAGCGTTACATAAATGTGGACAAAACTTGTGGGAATGAAAAATATGTTCACAGATAAATAGTTACATACAAAATATTGTTGTTATCATCGAGGTTGGAATGCATATCTAGTGGTGTAGTAAATAAAATCACAGAAAATGATTGTGTATAATGTGGATTACCTGTGCAAGAAACAATTTCCGTAATATTTAATTACATTAACGGCAAACTATTAGTGTACGCTAAAAAATATATTATAGGCAATAATAGCGTATTAATTTTTCTTATGAAACTTGAATACGCAGATGTGATTGCCTAAAAAAGGAGGCACTAACCATGAGTAGACACAAAAGTACGATGTCAGAGGCCCTGAAAGAGGAAATTGCCAGAGAACTTGGGGTCTACAACACAGTTTCGTCTGAGGGATGGGGAGCAGTAACTTCAAGAGATTGCGGAAACATGGTAAAAAAGGCAATTGAAATGGCTGAAAAAAGTGTCAACCAATAATAGAATAGTTTAGCGTCGTTAAGGGCTGCAACATTTATTTGTTGCAGTCCCACTTAATTAGATTGATTTTATAAGGGAATTCATTTATTATAAGTATTTAGAGAGAGTATAGTAAAAATGTGTATTTTTGTATTATTAGGAGGAGGGTAGACCGTGAAAAATGCTCTATTTGTCTATAACCCTATTTCGGGAGGACATAAAATTCCACAGGAACTAGATTACATATTGTCGTCATTTCAAAAGAACGATATACTTGTTCAACCATACAGAATGGTTGATGTAAACAATGAGTATCTAGTCAGTACATTGAAATCTGGTATGTATGATTTTGTTGTTGCATCAGGTGGAGATGGCACGATAAATTTTGTGGCCAACATACTTCTAGAAAATCAAATAAAAATGCCCATTGGTATTATCCCATCTGGGACATGCAATGACTTCGCTAAATGTCTTGGGATAAACTCGTTTAGTGAGAGTATCAATATAATTCTTGAGGGTAAAACATTAGAGTGTGATGTTGGCTATATTAATAATTCTCATTATTTTCTCAGTACTTTTGCAGGAGGAAATTTTGTAGATGTTTCATTCAGTACAAATAGTGATCTCAAAAAGAATTTCGGACCTTTTGCTTATTATCTTAAAGGTTTGTCTGAGGTAACTAATATTAAAAGCTTTGATCTTAAAGTAGTTGCTGATGAGCATATTGTAGAAGGTAAGTTTATACTGTTTTTAATAGTTAATGGTAAACAAGCCGCTGGATTTCCGAACTTATTAAATGATGCTGATTTTACTGATGGATATATGGATATTATTTTAGTTAAAAAATGTTCAAACATAAGCCTAGCTAGTATTTTCTTTAAAGTATTAAGCAAAGAGTCTATGAATGATAAAAATGTAATTATTCTTAAAGCCAAGAAATGCGAGCTTTCAAGTAAAACACCGATAGCACTCACAGTTGATGGTGAAAAATCCGAGCTTTTTCCAGTGTCAATTGAATTTAAGCATAAGCTTTTAGAGGTTTTTGTTCCACAAAAGGTGTTTGATTCAAATAAATAAATGAATTTATAAATGTCTAATATTTAGATGGAGTAAAACCTTATCTTAAAACGCTATTTAACAAAAAGGCTATGTTATAAAATCTCTTTGCAGGAGTTTTTATGGCATAGCCTTTTTTTCATTTTTTAGCTCCGACAAACTGTTAATACATCTGATGCTTTGTGTCTAAAAAGGAAACTAGCAGCTGGTTTCGACCGTTAACAAGAGTCTTTCGTACATAATATCCGTTATTTGCAAGAATGTCATAAAGTTTGTCAGCTTGGTGATAATAATTATTGCCTATATCAAGAATCAGTGTTTCTCCCGGCTTTAGCTTACTTCCGACTACTTCTAGAGTATTTGTTTCATTTAAGCCTTCAGTATTTATTATGTTGTTTTGTAATTCCATTATCTAAAACACCTCTTTTTACGTTATTGTTTACTTATTAACACTGAAATGATAGCTTCCTTTTTTAATATTTTTTTATTGCCGCTTAAAACTATTATTTATTATTTACTTTTCGCCAAAAAAATATTAAACATTAAATCTTGCAGCATAACAAGTTTTGAAAGATTAGTATACTGTGGATATTAAATTTTTTATTTTAAAAAAATTAGTATAAATATTTCTATTATTGGCTAATATAATATTGACCTCACAAAATACATTTTGACCCCCTTTACATGGTTAGTCGTTAGCGACTAACCTATTTTTTTTGGTGATTTAAGCACTTGAATTTTACCAAAGAATTGGTGATAATAAGTATATACATAAAGAAGGATTGGGAAATTAGTTACGCCATGGAGATAAGTAGACTAAATGTATTAACCAGGAGGTTATTGAATGATGAAACTTGCAGGTTTGATAGACCATACCGCGTTAAAGCCTGAAACAACAAAGGAAGAAATAAAGAAACTATGTAATGAAGCTATAGAGTACGGATTTGCCTCGGTATGCGTGAATCCTTGCTACGTTGGTCTTTGTAGAGAGCTACTAGAAAATAGTACCATAAAGGTATGCACAGTTATAGGTTTTCCGCTTGGGGCTACAACTACTGCTACGAAGGTAGCAGAAGCGGGTGAGGCAATAGAAAATGGTGCTACTGAGATTGATATGGTAATAAATGTTGGAGCAATAAAATCAGGCGATTTTGATTTTGCTAAAAAAGACATAGTGGCTGTTGTTCAGGCTGCCAAAGGGAAGGCCCTCGTTAAAGTAATCCTCGAGACCTGTCTACTTACAGATGAAGAAAAGATAATGAGCTGTAAAATTTGCAAAGAAGCAGGTGCAAATTTTGTTAAGACGTCGACTGGCTTTAGTACGGGAGGAGCTACAGTTTCTGATATAAAACTAATGAGATCAATTGTAAAACCTGATTTAGGAGTAAAGGCATCAGGCGGAATACGTAATTTTGAAACTGCAAAGGCTATGGTTGATGCTGGTGCAAGCAGAATTGGAGCAAGTGCCTCGGTAGCAATAGCAAAGGAAGAAAATGTTTAATATTTAGAGAATTAGAGTAGAGTAGTTGAATTTAGAAAAGGCTCAGGGCAGATCGATTTTAGCAGTGTTGATAAAATAAAGAGGTATAGGGCAGCAGAAACTTTCAGTAACTTTTCTTGAGATAAGGATAAAACTTAGGTTAGCTAATATTAATAATTGGAGGTTAAAAACTATGTATAGTGCGAATGAGACAAGATATGATAACATGAAATATAACAGGTGCGGTAAGAGTGGACTAAAATTACCTGCTATTTCTATTGGCTTATGGCATAATTTTGGACATATTGATAGCTACGAAAACATGAAAGAAATATTATTTACCGGCTTTGATCTTGGGATTACCCATTTTGATGCAGCAAATAATTATGGACCACCTGCAGGATCAGCAGAAGAGAATCTAGGCCGAATTCTAAAGCAGGAGATGAAACAATACAGAGATGAACTAATCATTTCGACAAAGGCTGGCTATGGGATGTGGCCGGGACCATACGGAGACTTTGGTTCAAGGAAATATTTACTGTCTAGTCTCGACCAGAGCCTTAAGAGGCTGGGAGTTGATTATGTTGATATATTCTATCACCATAGACCTGATACTGAAACACCTTTAGAGGAAACAATGCTGGCTTTGGACTCTGCGGTACGACAGGGGAAGGCTCTGTATGTGGGTATTTCAAATTACTCCAAAGAGCAAACTAAAAAAGCATATGAAATATTAAAACAACTGGGAACACCTTTTATAATTCATCAGCCTTCGTATTCTATGTTTAATAGATGGATAGAGGAAGATGGACTAAAGCATTTTGCTAATGATAAGGGTATTGGGTTAATTGCGTTTAGCCCACTGGCACAAGGCTTGCTTACAAATAGATATTTAAATGGTATCCCATCTGACTCAAGAGTTGGAAAGCACAATTCACCATTTTTGACAGAGGGCAATATAACAGAAGACAAGCTGAAAAAAATCCAAGCTCTTAACAATATCGCCCTTGAGAGAGGACAATCTCTTGCTCAAATGGCATTGGCTTGGGTACTTAGAAATGAATTGGTTACATCTGTCTTAATAGGTGCAAGTAAAAAAGAGCAAGTAATAGAAAATGCTAAAATCATAGAGAAACTAGATTTTTCTGACCAAGAGCTGAAGGCTATTGATGAGATAACGCTGTAAATAAATTACCCTCCAATAAGTGGTCCCTTGTAAACCACTTATTGGAGGGTAAAGTTTATTAAGTAATTAACATTGATTTATTTATTTCACATCTGCTTTCCACAAGCCATGTAAATTGCAATAAGCATAAACTTCAGCGTTTTTCTTATCACAGAAATCAGCTTTTGGTTCATCTCCTGGTGAAAGAGTAATTCTTTCAGTTCCTTCATCACCTACAATAGCAATCCATTCAATATAGTGCGCATCTATCATTGGATGTGCTACAGAACCAACCTCAACGTAGATTTTACCATCTTTTCTAACAGCAACTGGAACATGTTTTTCAACTGCAGCATCAGTGGTATTAGGCAGGAGTCTTTCCATTTGATCTCCGCAGCATACGAGTGTACCGCCGCCATTCTTTATAAGTCCTACTAGATTTCCACAATGCTTACAACGAAAAAAAGCAACTTCTGACTTCATATAAAATCCTCCTAGAATAAATTTTTATAGTGTCTTGATACAAGTTTAACAACTAATGTACAATATACCCATTTTTAAAGCTTAAAAACAAAATATAATATTACATTATTCAAACCTGAAACGAAATATGAAAATCAAAGATTTGATTCCTATATGAAGGTAATGTGTGTAGTTTGTTGAATGAATGTGGATAACTAGATGAGCTAACACGACTTTATCCACATAAACACTACATTTTGTGGATAAAGCTGTTGATAAAACTATATATGTGGGGATATCTTGTAGATATTCTGTAGATATCTCTCCTTTTAGAATTGTAGATAATGTTTTGTGGATTTCCCGATTATACATACAAAATTTTGAATTTTGTAAAAAAATATTATATATAGAATAAAGAAAACGAATCCTATACATGAAATAGCATAGCCTATCTTGCCATATATAGTAACACCATAGTGAAGTTCAACCTTGTGGTTTCCTGCTGGCAAATCCACTGTAATCAGGTTTTCACGGTGCCCAACTTCAATCTCTTTCCCATCTACTTTAGCCGACCAACGCGGTGCATAGGTCACTGAAACAGTAACATTTTGGGGAGTATCATTATTATATGAGAAGCTACCACCTTGATAATCCCAATTTGAACTTGTTACATCAAAGGTCTCAGGTAAAAAGGTTTTACTAACGCCCAGAGAATCAAATATTTTCTCATATAGCTTTTTTACAATCTCGCTGTTCTGGGATACTGTAGTATCTCCTTCTTTAATACCATAATTTCTTACATTGACAGCATCTAAATATTGACTTAAATGAGCTCCTAAAAAAACAACGTTTCCTTTTCCTACCTTCTTCGAACCTAATACTGCATTTTGCATTTTACCACTTTTCTGTACAAAGTTAGCATAAACCTTATCTAGACCATATATACTACGAGCGATTCCTATACGGTTATTATTTAAAGCTAGAGTATTTTCAAGATTCCAGGGACAATCTTCTGTCAATTCTAAAGTCGGAGTAGTTTCAATTGTTTCATCAGTAATATGTACACCAAAAATATCAAAACTCCGAGATGGAATTGATTCTATAATTATATTAGCTCCATTATTTACCAGTTGGGTTATAAGCTTCTCTAGCATATTTTTCTGGGTAATAGTTGTAATTTCAGGCTCACATAAATAAATTGTTTTGTATTTTGATAGTTCCTCAAAGGAATAATCTAATATTGAGCCTTCTGTTCCTTGGGTTATATATGGAAATGTCAATGCTATCCCCAAAATACCTTTACCAATTACTATTGCATTTCGTGAATCTTTTAAGAAATAGGAGGAAGGTCTATCACTAATATATAGGGAATATGCACTACGATTTATTGGAACTTCTTTAAAATCCATGTCGCTTGCCAATTTATCTCTAATCCCTGAATAACCTTGAAAAAGTAATAAATTACGTACATTCCAATAAGCCAATTGCTTAACTACATAATCATATTCGTCAATTGTAAAAGCAATATTAAAATTCCATATAGTTCTATTGTGTGGAGTGCCTTCTATATTCCACCCATCACCCGTATTAAAGCCATATTGCAGTGGAAAAAAAGTTTCAGTACAAGATACAGCGCCAACCCATTCATATCTGCCTTTATCAAAGGCACTACTTTTAGTGTCCAAATATTTTGTCATAGCATCAAAAGATTTAGAGGATGTAACACCAAAAGTAAGCTTATATGGATTCATATTTATAAGCATTGAAAGTAACATTACAACTACAATTATTTTATTAATAACTTTTAAATTCTTGAAACTCCACAGCATATATATGGCATACGCACTGGCTATAGCACCTGTTACAGCGGTAAAGCTTAAGATTCTTCCTGGTACCATACTAGTAGCCATAGGAAGATATTTATATATAGGTATATGCATACCAAAGGAAAAAATTGTTGTAAAAATTGTTATAAAAATTGCTGCTAAGCAGTAAAAATTTTGATTATCATTATTATATTTTTTAAAGCTTGAATATATGAAAATCCCAATTGATATTATACTCATAATACTAATTGCAATTGAATAATGAAAAACTGCTGGATTAATATGAGTAAACCAGTCTAATGTGGCGGTGTAATACATCGATGCTTCAGGTAATAAGAGTGGTATACCAGCGTTTTCTAATCCTGTTGCTCCTACAATAGACCAAAAAGCTGTTAAAACTCCAGCAAATCCAATGGTACAGGCTGTAATAAAAAAATTCTTAAATGAGATCTTTTTAAAAAGCACAAAAATAAATAATACAGCTAAAGTACAAATGCATACCATAAATGCATGCATAGCATGGCTTAAAATTAGCAAAGCAGCCAATATAGTGGATAATGAAAAATTTAATCTTGTGGGCTTTTCTGCACATTCTAATAAAAGCAGTAAAAACCATGGCATCATTGCAAAGATAGGTCCCTGTGCAACAACACCTGCTCCATATAATGATTCTGTAAAAAATGACTGTAAACAGAATGCAACAATCCCGACCAATCCACACCATTTGCCGATTTTTTTATAGCAAAAGGCCCAAACTCCCAGCCCACCAATGAACATAACACTAATACAATTTATTTTAAAAGTGAGTACAGCGTTATTTGTAATCCAATAAATCGGAACCATAAGATAGTATGATAATGGAGGATAATATTGTGTTGCTGTAGCACCATTATACCAAGCAGGAAACCAACTTGGTATTTTGCCTTGAGCCAAACAGTTTGCTATATATTGAACTTTTGCCATATGTCCTGTGCCATCAGCAGTTATGGGAATTATATTATTAGGTTCAAACAAAAGATTTGATAATCCAGCAAGACTACAGATTAAAGCAAGAAAAATTGCCACTTTAAGTTCTTTAGTAAAGCTACTATTACCCCGTGACTGAATTCCCCGTGTTATTGCTTTTCTCATAAAGAATCTTCTTTCTTATTACGTAATATCATTACAAGTAACACTAATATTCCGATAAAACCAATAATAGTCAGATATACCCCTTGCTTAAGATAAGGATATATCAAATTTATCTCTGTATGCTTTTTTGAGACGACCAGTAAATTATTTTCATTTCTGATATTATCACTAGATGCGAAATTATCCTGGAAAGCAATAGTAGTGTTAACACCTTCAGTAGGCGTATCTATGACAATTTTATTGTTTTTGTAAGTGATATCAATATTTACTAGTTTTCGCTCGGGTAATGAGCTTGTTTTAAGATTAAATACATCGCTTATGATGTCTAAAACAGCTTTGTCATCAGCCTCCATAGCATGATACATAATGTTACATCCCATTAAAACAATATTTTCATCATCATTTGTACCGAGAAAAGCTAAGTCTTCTCCCTCATAATTAAACTTACCTAATGTATGTTTTACATTATCGAGGTACACAGTATTCCATGTAGAATACTCTTCTACAAAATTCTGTGGCACCACGTTATTTCCTTTGTAAACTAAATTAGGATACATCGTTTCAAAAGCTATATCCTGTGCTGTTACATCTAAGAATGTCATACGGTTTGTAGCTTTATCTGAAGGAATTCTGTTCATGTCAATTATAACCTTGACACCCTTTTTGCCTAATTGGCGAATTATATTTTCTGCGGAGTTTCTATTGTTAAAATTGAAACCGGATAAATATATTACTTTATAGTTTGCCAATTCTTCTACAGTATAATCTTCTAAATTATCAGAAGTACCTGCTGTAAACTCCGGGTATAGCAACACAATCTGAGATGCTGATTTACCGATAGTAAGACCTTTGTAAGATGTTATTACACCGAAACAATCCGAAATTTCTCGATGAAAAATATATGTATGATTAGTCTCCTTATAAAACTCAAATTGCGATTTTGCAGCTGCACGTAATAAATCCTCGAAATTTTTATTTGCCTTTTCTACCAGCTCTTTTCTGATAATAATTGTATCATCACCTAATTCAATGCTGCGATCAAACATATAATCAAAATATCCACGCTCCATTGCGGTGTTAAGCATAACAATGTTAGAAGAAGTAGCAGCACCTTGCCAGGCCCAACCGTAAGTATATTTTGTTTTATTATTCCCTTCACTAAGTGCCCAAGATGGATAGGAACCATAAGCACTTAAATCTATAATAGATACTCTCTGCCCTGTAATTTCTTTTGCTATTGCAAGATCTTCAGCAGTTACTCCTGCAGATTGGGTATAGTATCGCGAGATGCTAGTGGAGGGTATACAGTCAATCAATAGTGAAAATATAATTAGCAGCATAAAATATCGTCTACATTTTCGCCATTCTAGCAACGAGCAGAAAAATAACGCATATGCAATTGTTGCAAAACGCATCATCCATAAAAGCTGATTAAGTGGTAGCTTTGATAGAAATGGTACTGCAGAGGAAGTCGTTGCAAGTAATATAACAATTGCTGTATAAAAGCCAGCTTTTTCTTTTTTATTAGCCAACAAAATACCAATTACTGCTACAATAACGACAGCAGTGCTATAATAAAAAGTATCAACTATACCATTGAGACGTATGAATGGATTTAGGGTTTTACTTAATGAATAAGTTAATGCTTTCATTACTTCTGCACTTGCTTCCGGGTCCATACCAACTAGGCCGCCTTTCAATGCTGGAAACAGCCAAATACCACATAATGCAAAAGATAATACCATTCCAATAAGAACATAAATTGACCTTAACACCTTTTTGAAATAAGTAGAATAAAAAACAAGGAAAAGAAGAGTACCGATACCCATCATTGCTGAAATCATAACATGGCTCAATGTCATCATCATCATCAAGACAATAATAGGAAAGAGGTAAGCATTTTTCCCTCGATCCACAAAGTTCCATATAAAGTAAACTAAATAAGGAATCAGGATTGCTGTTACCATTCTCGGTAAATTGCCTTCACAAAAAAACACACGAAAATTTTCTGGCATAAAGAACCAAATTGCCGCGATAGAAGTACACAGAAGCATTCGGCGAGAAGATATACCCCACAATAACCAACCAAATCCTCCAACGAAAAAAGAAAATCCTGCAAATGAAAAATAAGCATTCATTATATTGCCACTTGCTATGTATTGCAGCGCTGCCATCAGATAATACGGAAGAGGTGCCCAATAGCGGTATGGCTGAACTCCATTGTACCAAAGCTCTGTGTAAAGCGGGTAGTAATTACCTCTTTGTATATTTTGGTACATTAAATCAGATTTAAATAAATGCCCCCAAATATCATTACCAGAAGCATAATATCCATAAACCCTCATTATATACATTAAAATTACTGCTCCCAAGGCTAAAACGGAGATTGCTATAATAAATTTGATAATAAATATAAGCGTATGTTTATTTTTTGATACAGAGACTTCTTCCATGAAACTCCCCTCTAAAATAGAAAATTTCTAGTTACTTCTCATCTAATATATTTTCAATAATACTATCAGCAATCTCATCGGCTGTCTGCTGCTTTTGTTTGGTATAATTCAAATACTTTATTTTCTGCAAATCGCCATCATCTACATTTGTATCACTTACTTCATTAATAAGATTAATAATATAGGACCTAGTTGGAGTCTCACTAATTTGAATGAGCAAAAGTATCCAACCTTCACGGTTTAGTAAATCTCGGAAAGTATCTTTAAAATAAGTACAAATATTCTCTAGAGTGGGATTTATAGTATTAAAAGGTTCCAATTCGTTTATAAATTTATCTTGATATACCTCTAGTAGATCTTCAATTTGTTTTTCTATAAAATTGAACATGACAAATTCTTCTCGCATTTTTAACATATGAACCGAGAACTCCCACGTGTGTGGATGGCGCTCGCCATGAACACCATTTATGTATATGGAATGACTTGCATTGAGGTAAAATTTAAATTTGTATTGGCTATATCTTTTATTGTTTTCCATAAACTACATCCTCATAAATTTTGTTTTTTACAATTCCATATAAGTACTTTCTTAAAAAATATAATACAAAAAATGGAACTACGATAGACAGCCCTTTACTGAGTAAAAAACTAATATTAATTGGCATCGACTTGAATAAGCTAAATTCTCCTATATAAATTAACCCATTTGCCAAAATTAATCCCAATAAAAATGTACTTAAGTAGATAATAAAACCTATTACACCATAATTCAAATTAAACACAGATTTAGATGCAAGTAAATAGTGTACTAAGAATCCAGTTACAACACCAACTGTATTAGCAGCTAAGATATTAATATGGAAAGGTCTATATAATATCCAGACAATAACTACATCAATAATAGTAACCAGTATTGAATAACACAAATATTTAATTAACGGCGATGCTTTATCTAGTAACCTTATCATTTTATTTATTTCCTTTCGTTTGCTGGTTAGCTTTAACCCAAAATTCAAAAACATCAATGGGGACATCTTGTCCAACAAATTGTGTAATAACATCAGTTTGCACTGAAGTCTGTAATTTTTGTAATATTCTAGACCACGCTTTCAAAAGCTTTCCTTGATAAGCTTTTGCTCGTGTATATTCTGTTTTAAAAAACAATATAGCTATTTGATTTTCCTGCGCTCTAGTAGCAACACTATTTTTAGGTAGTATTTTATGTAGCTCAGGAGTTAATTCTAACAATAAATCGTCATATGTAATATTTTCAGAAAAATCTAATTTAATAACTAACATACTAAAAGGAAGGAGTTTCGGTTGATTTACCTTTTTAAGTAAAGCGTATAGGACCTCTTTTCCATATAGTTTTGTTAGTGAATTAAACATTATATCTGGCTTATTGTTTTTCTCAACAAGTTCTTCGATTTTAATGTTCTTAGCGTGAATGGTTTTATTATTAAATAGTATCTCTTCATCGTTTTTACTAATAACTAGCATACATATGATCATGGCAGCAAAAAGAACCATACAAACTAAAACTATAACCATAATCGAATAGGTATTATGCTTAAATATTTTACCAGCAGATAAAATGTAATTTTCTGTAGTACACATGCCAAGTGAATAATTAGTTTTATTCACTTGGAAAAAAGATACTGAAGCTAGAATGTTTTTTTCTGTCCTTGATCTAGATAATAAAACTGTTCCATTCGCCTTATTTTCTAAAAAAGTTATTAACTCATCAATTTTATAGCCTCCAGCAGCTTTAAAGGAGTGTAATATATCAGCTACATCCTTTTCCTTTAATTGCTCCATTTCAAAATTGTTCTTAAGAAAGATAAGCTCATTCTCCTTAATGAAGAACCAATAGCGATTGCCAGACGTCTCAGATGACATAATAACTTTCTCTATTACTTTTTTATCACTTCCTGGATTTTCAATGAGCATATCTTTAGCTTGTTTTGCAATCTGCGCTACTAAAAGTTCCTGCTCTTTTCCAAAACTTCTCGTAAAATATATTTGATTTTGAAGAAGCTCATTTATCATAAAAATTATAGCAGCTGCGCAAAACAAAAAGGATAATATTAAAATCAGAGTAAGTTTTGGTTTCTTATGTTTTAATGCACTCATGATGTACATCCTTTTGCGTATTAGATTTTAGTCTACGCAATCTATGCGCCAGCTTAATGCTATTAATTGCTGTTTTTACTACCTTCATTTTACTTTCACCTTGTTTAAAATCATACCTTAGTTCAAAAGGAATTTCTGCAAAGCAAGCATTTACTATATGCAGCTTATAAAGCAATTCAGCCATACATGTGAAATCTTTTTCTTCTACTATTTTATCTCCGAAATATTCATGAGCTTTATTCAATATTTGCTTACTATATAGGCGATAACCGCAAGTATAATCTTTTACTCCTTTTATATGTAATAAGCCACCGTAAACGTATTTAGCACCTTCACTTGCCAAGAGGCGATATTTAGCAACGCCTTGTACTCGGGCACCTTTTTGGTATCTAGATGCAATAACAACATCAGCATCTAATATTTCTTTTTTTGACCCTGCCTTTTCAAGCATGTCCATAATATATTTTGGATCATGTGTGTTATCACAATCCATTAAACAAGCAAAGATGCTGTTTGGACAGCTTTGTAAAACATATGTAACAGCGGTTTTTAAGGCTTCACCAAGACCTTTGTTCTTTTCGTGGTTCACCAATGTGAAATTGTTATACTTTTTCATAAGTATTTCGCCTATTGCCATTGTTTGGTCACTGCTACCATCATTCACTACTACAATCTGTAGAGACAAACCATATCTCTCTTTTAGGGGGTTGCAAAATTCCTGCCATCTCGCTACTAAAGTTTCTACATTTTTTTCTTCGTTGTACGCCGGTAATAGCACTGTTAATTCATCCATTATTAACCCTACTTTTCATATAATTTATTGTTTTTGATATATAGAAAAAGTCAGAAGAAATAACCTTTTTAAACAATTCCCACTCTTCAGAAAGGTTTTTTGTCTTCCAACTGCTTTCTCCTTTTATACTATTGATAATGCCAGCAAAGCGAATCCAAAATACTATAAAATTAAAAAAAGGTAACAAAGCAACTACATACCACTTTTTTCTATAATACTGTTTTAGATCCTTAAATTGGGTCAGGTATAGTAAAATATTAAAATAAAACATAAATGCTGATAATATATATAAAAAGAATATTAACGAGAGTGATACTACAATTAATTTCATGGAATAGTTCATAAATACCAAACATATCAAGGCAAAGTACCATATCATACGAGGAAAGGCAAAGGTGTGATCATACATCAAAAGTCGTATTGTGAAATCAGAAACAAAGCCTTTTGCTGCTGATAGCTTCTTGTTCATAAACATATGAGCAACCTCAATCTCACCACGTTGCCAGCGCTGTCTTTGGGTATAAAGTTTATTGAAATTCTCTATAGGATCAACAAAAAAGAGGGCGTTCTCACAAATATTAACCTTTTGTTTTAATAGATTTCGTACTTGGAAAGTAACATGGGTATCTTCACACACTGTATCTGTATTATATAAATACGTCTTTAAAATAGTTGATTTTCTAAAAGCAGAAAATGCACCTGATAAAGTATAGATGCTATCCAATTCTGATTGGAAATTCCTACCCGCCAAAAAGGCTTGGCAATACTCACAGAATTCCAAGCGACAAAATAAACGTTTTATGAATCCTTTCGTATTTTCAATAAGAATAGGGTCAGTTAAAACAGATCCGGTCACACAATGAATATTTGGATTTTGTTCAAATCGCGTAACCATATTCTTGAGTGCATCTGGATGAAGCTTGCCATCACTATCAATATGTATGATATACTTTCCATCACTATTAAATAATGCTAAATTCAAGGCTTTTGATTTACCTTGTTTAGCACTTAACCATTGTACGGTTAGATTATTAAAATCACTCTGACACTGACCATATACCTCAAAGCTGTTATCACTTCCCTGGTTATTGACTAGCATAATCTTAATCATTTCATTGGGGTAATTTGATAAATATATTGATTCTAAACAACCACGAAGTGTGGCGGCAGAATTATAGACCGGAATAATTACTGTTATTTCGGGATAATTAGAAAGAGGAGTATCTTTTTTTGAAAATACCTTTTTTAAAAGTATTAAAAACCCACCTAAAGCAGGAATAATCTCCATTAAAACAGGAATAATAATCCAGGCAATCCAAAAAACAATTGAACTCGAAAAATAATTAAGTATTGTCATAGCTGAAACCACCTACTCTCTGGCGTATCACATGTGGTTTTGTAAATACGTAGAAATACAAAACAATAGAAAATCCATAAAATACTAATCTACCAAATACTGTGTGTGCAAAATAAAAAATATTATTACCAAAGAAATAAATCAACGTGCATATTACAAAAATTCGAAGAACATTTGCAATAAAAATCCATATAAAGCCTAATATAGTGACAACAATCTTCTCATAGAAACTGTAAATATTAAAAAACCAGAGTAAGGAACTAAACGCCATAATCTCAATAATCCCAGAACATTCATAGTCAATAAACAAAGAAATAGAGGAGCCGCCATTTGATATAAATAGTATCCCGTATTGAAAATAGGAACTGTACATCTTAGTAAAGCCACCCAAAATACCAGCTACAGATGCAACGGCCTTAGTTAAAGGAACTGTGACAATAGGTTGTACCAATATCATCATTAATACAAATAGCCCTACACTACCCCAACAATATTTCCAAAAATCAAGTTTGCTGCGGCTTAAAACAGTTAATATATAAATCCATATTATTGCAAATAACATTCCCAAAATATTCATATTATTTTACCGTATACCTTTTCTTACGTAAACGTAAAATAAGTCCTACGATCGCTATTGAGACAATAATTCCTATGTATGGGGCAGTAGAGGTTCCAGTACTTGTAATAGTTTGGCTACCCAAATTAGGACAAGAAAGGGTAAAGGTTTGCATCTGATCAACGGGTATATTACCGCAAATGCTCCTAGTAGTTTCTAAATTGATACTAAATTCAACATCATCACCAACACTATGAGTACTAGCATATACAGTTATAGCAGCGCCACCAAGCCAATCTTTCCTGCCAATATTGTCAAACGTAGCTAAGGTCAAGGTTCTTCCGACTGGCAAATTACCTAAATCGAGCTTTTTTACATTATATTTATTTATATCAAATGGAATGGTATATTGGTTATTAATAAGCAAGTCCATTATATTATTATATGAAATAAATTGACCCGAAGAATTACTCATCTTGATATGTCCATATAAAGATCCATCCGCTAAAAACAATGATACACTATGAATAGCAGTGCCATTCGTAACTGAAGTATGAGGCTTGTCTGTCCAATCATCATAATAACCGTCAATAGCTATTGGCGTTTCTGCTAAAGTTGCCGAGGGTAAAAATATTACTATCATAATACTCATAATAACACCCATAGTATTCTTAATTCTTAATATTTTAATCACCTCTTCAATTCTTAGAAATACTTCACTAGCAGTGTATAAATAAGATCTATAAGCTTATTGGCTTTTAGAATTGGTTGTATGATTTAAAGAACCAAACATCAAACGGTCTGATATTAAGTAAAGCCGTAACGGATTCTCGCTTATTTCCAATTGCAAAAGGTTGAACTGCTCCTTGCATAAAATCACTTTTAACTCTTCATAGAATACATTCCCCATATTCTCAATAGTTGGTTCTAGTCGATCAAAGGGGGGAATACTATTCAGGTACTGCTTCTGGTAGCTTAATAGGAAATGTTCAATAATTGTGTCTATGGTAGAAAAAGCTACTAATTCCTTTGTCTGAATTTGCTCAATATATATAGATATCTCAAAGGTATGGGGATGAATATTTTTTTCAACACTAGTTAAACTATGTTTTGAATTTAAACGATATTTTAATTTATATCCTTCAAACAAAGATTTCCTCCCATTTTGTACTAATTTGTCGATTTTAATGGTCTTAATTCAATTATACATTTTTTTCTAAAAAATTCAATGAATAAAGGTAAATATCTGAATATTTTGCTAAAAGATATTTCATTTTTTGATATCACACTTTTGATAATTGCAAAACCTTTTTTACAAAAAAAGCTACAGCCACAACTTCGCCCCTCTCAAAAGATCCTATATTTATGGGATAGTGATATTTCATTCAAGCTTGCAATGTTTGACAATAAATAGTAAATTAATGGTATACAATCTCGGGAGTGTTTATCTTGAAAAAGTTCATTTATAGTAATAGTGGATGGCTAAATGGTCAAATCCGATAAGCTGGTTGTAACCATCAATAGGTCGTATTATATGCTCGCAAAAACTGTAATACCAGCGTTAGGAGCAAATTACACTAAAAATATAAAATAAGCAAATAGAGATTATATGGTTCCGCTCAAAGAATGTATGTAAAACGAGGATATATACCAGATGGTACAGGAGTTTGGTATAATGGAAAGCAGTTAGAACAATATGCTAAATGTGAAAATGACGATGATTTGACACTGCACTTTCTTAAAACATTTGACTGATTTGAAACGGAGTAAAAATATATGATATTACACCATATGATAAAGAAAAACATAGAGGACCTTAAAAGTAATTTGTACCCAGGAAGAGGCAATTGTATTATAATCCATTAAATTACTTGATTTATAATTTACCACATTATAGAATTATTAGCATAACATAGTACTACGCGTTGTATAGTGTGAAGTAAGAATAATCTATCTAATCGCGTGTAGTACTAAATAAAATTTGAGGTGTTTATTATTATGACACAACCACTTTGCATTGTTTTTGCTCCATGCATTGTCTTGATATAGGACGGTAATTGCATGGAGATGGAAAGAACTTACCGTCTATATTAGACTTTGCATTTCTTGAATACAAATAATAAATTTAAGGAGCAAAGTTATGAAAAATAACGTATTATTAGGATTTGCAGAGGTGGATATTACACCATCCACTAACGTTCAAACTGTTGGTTTTGAACGAATGTCCAAGGGAGTATTACATAGGTTGCTTGCACAAGTTTCAGTATGGCACTCAAATGAAGGAATTTGTTGTCTTGTGACTATTGACCATATAGGATTTATGTGCCTAGATGCAAACCTGTTACGTGATAAAATAGGAGATAAGCTTGGTATTACACGTGAAAAGGTTATGCTGTGTTTTAGCCATACGCATAGTGCGCCTAACGTCAGTCTTGAACCGGAATACTTTCACTTTTTATTTGAACAGGTGCTTATCGGAGTGAGTGAGGCCGAAAGAACAATTGTACCGATTAAAGCGGTATGGGGAGTGACTGAAGCTGATATTGGAGTGAATAGGCGAAATGCTCAGGGTGTTTTAGATAGGCGTGTAGGCATCCTTAAAATAGTAGATGCCGACACCGAAGGTCTAAAGTTGCTGATATTAAGGGTAACAGCCCATGCTAGTGTGTTGCTTCAAGATAATTTCTTTATATCATCAGATTTTATTGGGGTTACAAGAGAATTACTTGAAGAAAAGTATGGATGTAAGGTGATGGTAACGCAAGGAGCCTCAGGGAATATCAATCCTAAATATCAGGGTTCATTGGAAGCCTTGGATAAAATGGCATTTGAGATAATGAATGCTATCACTCCATGTGTTGATAACCTTAAACCGCTCAGAATCGAAAAGCTAGCTATGTTCTCGCAAACAGAAGCTTACTTTGCCTATGTTCCTACATTGGAACGAGCAAAAGCAATTTCTGATGAGGCTAAACGCGAAAATAATATTGACGGCACAAAATGGCTTGAAGAAATTGCCCGCTTACATAATGAAAACATAACACGACAAAGCGCAGAAATAGAGATTCACTATTTTATGCTTAATAATGGATGTTTCTGCGGGGTCGCAAATGAAGTCATGTGTGAACTTGCTGTTGATGTGGCTAAGGCGTGCAATACCGACTATATCGGGCTTGGAGGATATACAAATGGTTGTAACGGGTATCTTCCAACTACTGAAGAATATGATAAGGGAGGATATGAAGTTTTACACTCATACTTGTTCTTTTATATATATCATGGAAGGGTTATGCCTTTAAACCGTGATACAGCTGATAAATTGGTCAAAATAGTCATAGAACAGTGGAACAAATTAAAATGAGTTTATGAGCATAATGTGTAGTTGAGTTGATTCATATTCTGCATGTTTTGTTTTCAAAAATAATTTATAAGCTTTAGATATTACTGACATTTTGTGCTACAACAATTTGAAAAGCAAAGACATTTCTAAATTACAGATATTTCTAAGGATAACAAAAGTGCCTAACCCCTTGCTTGGTTAGGCACTTTTGTACTGCTAATTTCAAATTTATTTCTTAGTAATTACTTCAATTGCACTAGCCACACCCATTATAGGAGAGGTGTTTGGGTCTGAAACTATATCTTTAAATTTAACTTCTACTATATCTCCTTCTTTTATTTCACTAAAAGAAGAAGCATTTGCTACTACTGTTCTCATGTTTACTGTAACGGTTGCTTTATCATAAGTTGTATCACTTTCTTTTTTACCCTCTACTAAGAAGGTCATACCATCTGCACCATGAACTATATCCTTTACTGAACCTCTTACTGCTATTTCATTAGAACTTATTACAGTTAATTTTACAGCAGCACTCATAACGGGATAGGATTTTACTACAAACTCAGGTAATGTAACTTCTACAACGGAACCCTCTTTTATATCACTGTAAGAAGCAACATTCTCTAATATAGTTGCTCTATTTACAGTAACAATTGCAATTTCATACAGAGTATCAATTTGTTTTTTGCCCTCTACTGTGAATGTAATGCCATCTTTGCCCTGTACTATATCCTTTACTGTACCTCTTACACCTATAGGAGAAACTGTTGCGACATGACTAAGACTTACAGTTTTGTTTACACCATCCCAAGCTACATCTAGGCCTACAGAAGCTGCAATAGCTCTTACTGGTAAATATGTACTTCCGTCCACAAGCAATGGGTTTATAAGGCACCTGTAATGATTAATACTTTAGAAATTGATAATTTTTTCATATTGTTTTCCCCTTTGAGATATAGTAGGTATTACCTTTATTTAGACACCAATTATAGCTAAAAAGTTCCCAAGTATTAGAAATGTTATCCAGGAGTTGCCCACCTTGGTCAACAGCTAGCCAATAAATACATCCATAGCAATGACACATAAAAAATCCCAATACCTTAAAGGTACTGGGATCCGTAGTTCTAGTGGCACGCTCGACACGATTCGAACGCGCGATCTGCGGTTTAGCAAGGGTGCAACCTGCTGTTTAGTAAGGGTACGATATAGGAGTTATTTACTGCATGTTAAAGTATCCATTAGTTGATGAAGTGTAGGCAGTAAATCAACGTTAGAATTGTTAGTAGTATCAGAGGAAGCCATTGAGCAAATTAGTTCTTTTGGAACAGTTGCAGCTTTTTCCTTCAAAGCTTTCCCTTCTTTGGTAAGAGATATATAAACATTTCGCTCATCTGCTTCAGAACGCTTTCTATGAACGAGGCTTACTGCTTCTAGTTTCTTTAAAATAGGAGTAAGAGTTCCAGAATCTAAGTAAAGCTTCTTACCTAAGTCCTTTACGTTAATATTATCTTCCTCCCATAGAGCCAAGAGTGTAATATAACTTGTATAAGTCAAACCAAGAGGATCGAGTATTGGTTTATATTTTTTAATGATTTCTTTAGAACAAACATATAATGCAAAGCAAAGCTGATTGTCTAGCTTTAATAATTCATCAATAGGAATGGTATTTAAAGCATCTGTGATTTTTGTGGTTTTATTCATAATTTTAGTTCTCCTTTTATAAGCGTACAATTAGATAGTACACAATTATATTGTGAAAGTCAAATATTTTACTTGACAAAGAAAAATAAATTGTGTACAATTCATTCATAAACATTGTAAGCAATTAAATTAAATACAACATATAGGGGGACATATAAATGAAACTGTATGACTATGAAGTAAAAGATGCAAAAGGACAGATGGTATCATTGAAAGAATATGAAGGTAAAATTCTGCTTATAATAAACTCTGCAACTGGTTGTGGCTTGACCCCACAATATGAAGGATTGCAGGATTTATATGAAAAATATAAGGAGCAAGGCTTTGAAGTTTTAGACTTTCCTTGTAACCAGTTTGCAAATCAAGCACCTGGAACAAACGAAGAAATTCACAGTTTTTGCACATCAAGATATGGGATAACATTTCCTCTGTTTTCTAAAATAGCGGTCAATGGGAAAAATGAAGAGCCTTTATATAACTATTTGAAATCACAGCAAAAGGGATTGCTTAATTCTAATATTAAATGGAACTTTACAAAATTCTTAGTAGACAGAGAGGGTAACGTAATTGAAAGATTTGCGCCAACAGTAGTACCTAAAAAAATAGCTGCAAAAATTGCTGCACTTATATAAAAATAAAAGGAGACAAAAAAATGAATATATTTGATTTTAAAGTAGAAGGACGATATGGAGAAGTAGTAGATTTAAAGGAATATGAAGGAAAAGTTTTGCTTATTATTAATTCGGCAACAGAGTGCGGTTTTACTCCTCAGTATGATGAACTACAGGATATGTTTGAAAAATACCAAAGTGAGGATTTCATGATATTGGATTTTCCATGTAATCAATTTGGAAACCAAGCGCCAGGCTCCAATGAAGAAATTGCAAGCTTCTGTGATTCAAGATATGGTATTACATTCCCTATCTTTTCAAAAATTGATGTGAACGGAGAGAAGGCAATACCACTTTTTCGCTTCTTAGTAACTGAAAAAGGATTTGCAGGATTTGATCCAGAGCATCCAATAGCAAAACCGTTAGAAGATATTCTAAGTGGCATTAATTCAAATTTCAAAGATGATCCAAGTATAAAGTGGAATTTCACTAAGTTTCTAGTAGACCGTCAGGGAAATGTAATAGAACGTTTTGAGCCTACAACAGATATTTATAGTATTGAAGAAAAGTTAAAGGAAATTTTATAATATCAAATTGTGTGGATGGTTGTAATCAATTTAAAGGGGTGGGTATTATATATGAAATACACGTACAGGACTGAAAATACATGTTCGAATCAAATTAAATTTGATATAGATAGAAATATAATTACAAACATTGAATTTACAGGTGGATGTAATGGGAACTTGAAAGCAATACCAAAATTTATTGATGGTTGGACAGTAGAACAGATTAGGAAAAATGTGTGGGGATTTTATGTGGCGGAAGACCAACCTCCTGTACTGACCAATTAGCAAAAGCGGTTAGAAAAGCTTATGGAGAGGTGCAAGTAAGTGCATAAATGGGGTGAGACAAAATGCTTGAACAACTAAATTTTGATTCCAATAAAAAAGTTTTGAATGAGGTTGGAGTTTTCTTATGTAATGCAAATAATTTGAATAATTGCATACTTGACACTAAAAAATATAGTATATATAATAATCGTAATTGCGAAATTCGATGAAGAGTGATGTATCCTTATAAGATTTCTAACAGCGAGTAGGAGTAGAGTGAAAGTCCTATAAGATATTATTAGGAGAAAAGGGCCTCGGAGAAGCTACCTGAGCTTTTATAAGTTAGGGTATGACGTTGACTACGTTAAAGTTACGAGTGGGTTGTAGTTACAATCAACTAGAGTGGTACCACGGAATATATCCGTCTCTTATTTTACAATAAGAGGCGGTTTTTTTATTTGAATTGCTTTTAATAGGAGGTAATAAAGAAATGAAAAAGTTAGCTGAGCTAATTACTGATGTAGTAAAGAATACATTTGCACAATGTAACTATTCTTCAGAATATGGACTGGTTACATTATCTAATAGACCGGATTTGTGCCAGTTTCAATGCAATGGTGCTTTGATAGCTGCTAAAGAATACAAAAAGGCTCCTTTTATCATTGCCAATGAAATAACAAACTTATTAAAAGCACACTCGGAGTTTAAAGATGTAACATGTGTTATGCCTGGATTTATTAATATAACTTTAGAAGATCACTATATCATTAATTATCTAAATACTATGATGGGCATAAAAAAATTTGGCTGTGAAGAAATTGAAGATGAGAAAACTATTATTGTGGACTATGGTGGTCCTAATGTTGCAAAACCACTTCATGTGGGCCATTTAAGAACAGCTATTATTGGTGAAAGTATCAAACGTATAGGAAAGTTTTTAGGATATAAAATTTTAGGTGATGTTCATTTAGGTGATTGGGGGTTACAAATAGGTTTAATAATAGCAGAACTTAAAAGACGTAATACTGACTTAATCTATTTCGATTTAAACTATAAAGGTGAATACCCTATGGAGGCTCCTTTTACTATAACTGAACTTGAAGAAATTTATCCTACAGCAAGTGGTTATGCAAAAAGCAATTCTGCTTTTATGGAGGAGGCAAAACAATCAACCTTTTTATTTCAAAATGGCAACAGGGGTTATGTGGCAGTATGGCAGCATATTCTAAATGTATCAATAAAAGACCTAAAGAGGAACTATGCTAACTTAAATGTCTATTTTGACTTATGGAAAAAAGAAAGTGATGCGGAGCCCTACATTCCTAAAATGATAGAAGACCTAAAAAATAAGGGCTTTGCTTATCTTAGTGACGGAGCCCTTGTGGTAGATGTGAAAGAGGCTACAGATACCCAAGAAATTCCTCCATGTATTATAGTAAAATCAGATGGTGCAACCCTATATAGTACAACTGATTTAGCAACAATCATAGAAAGAATGGAACTATATAACCCGGACGAGATTATTTATATTGTTGATAAAAGACAAGAACTGCATTTTGAGCAGGTTTTTAGGTGTGCAAAGAAAACAAATCTTGTTTCACCAAATACTAAACTTACTTTTTTAGGTTTTGGTACAATGAATGGTAAAGACGGTAAACCTTTTAAAACGCGTGATGGTGGAGTAATGCGTTTAGAACATCTTATCGGGGAAGCTAGTGACAATGTCTATCAAAGAGTTGTTGAGAATCAAGAGATTCCACAAGAAGAGGCTAAAGAAATTTCTAAAAAAGTGGGGTTGGCAGCTCTTAAATATAGTGATTTATCTAATCAAATTACGAAAGATTATGTGTTTGATGTGGAAAGATTCACCTCATCCGAGGGAAATACAGGACCTTATATTATTTATACAGTAGTTAGAATAAAGTCTATACTTAGTAAGTTTTTCTCAATAAATCCTGAGTATAGAGTAGACAAGGTATCTATGCAGTTACCATGTAGTGAAATAGAACGTAACTTAATGCTTAAAATCACACAATTTAATGAAGTAATAATTAATAGCTTTATTGACTATGCACCCCATAAGATATGTCAGTTTATCTATGATTTATCTAATGAATTAAATAGGTTTTATTATGAAAACAAGATTATTGCTGAGAAAAATTCTTTAAGACAAGCCTCATGGATAAAGCTTATTATTCTAACAAGAGATATTTTAACAACTTGTTTAGATTTATTAGGAATAGAAGTTCCTGATAGAATGTAGCAATTTAGATTCACAGGGAATTGTAGATACAAAAGGTGCCCTTAATAGTTCCTCATTAATAACTGTAGAACTAATACATTCCGGAGATTTGAAAGTTCCTATGGCAAACGATTTAAAACTTAATCGCCCATCTTGTACTTCACACCGAATGCTATTTTTATTTTAGGTAAAAGGAGTGCTAGAAGCATTAAGACTAAGTGTAATTAAGTGTAAAGGTTGTTTACGGGGATGCTATGTTTACAGAAAGTTCATGGATTATATAATATTTGTTAACATTGAACTGCTAATATTAAGACATAATCTTTTCATTTTATTCCTCCTAATTTTATAAAAACCTTTTTAATAGCTCCGTTAATCACGGGGCTTTAATTATTGCAGTAAATAAAAAGGAATTACCTTTTTATATAATGAGAAAACTATTATGTTATCATATTCATGATTGGAACATATTTTATAAGGCAGATGAAAAAGCGGTAGACAGAGTTCGGGAAGGTATGGAGAAAGCTAAAAGATTTGGTACTAAATCTGGTATTGCTATCGGTAGACCACCTATGCAGCTGCCAAAGGATACTACGAGCAGCGGAAACAGGATCAGATAACTGTAACTGAATTTTCTCTGCTAATGAAAGCAAGTCGAAGCACCTTGTATAGATGGATAGAACATTATAAAGTTAACGAATAATATTGGTCATTTGCGAATTAAAAATGTGGAAGAAAATTATTTCTTAGTATTTTTACTACCTTCAATATGCTTAACTCCAATAACCATAAAGATAGTTATTATACCACCAAAGAAAGCAATAAATATTACTAACATGCAATAATCAATAAGGGTTGAAGGATGTGAATAAATTAAAGCCATGATGAATAAGGGAATTAAAATACACCCAGCAACAATATTAAATATGCCATCTAACCTCATTCTTTTATCTTTCATAACATCCTCACACATTAAAGTAATTATATAGAGTTTAGCAGATAAAGGTATGAAAGTAACAGAACTATATGTATTATGTATTTAAAAGGTAATGAAATTACTAAAAGGAATATCAAGGTGCTTGATATCGACAATGAAAATATAAAGGCTTTTTGTTTTCTCAGAAATCAGAAGAGGATATTTAAAATTGAAATATACCCTCGGCAGCCTTTATACATGGTAATTATGAAAGATTAGCAAAATGAGTTTTATAACAAAAAATTGTAACAGAGCAGATGGACTTTCTGCTCTTATTTTTATTTTAGGAGGACATTTATGAATAGCTTTATAAGTTGGATTGGTGGCAAGAAACTATTAAGAAAGGAAATCGTGAGTAGGTTTCCTGAAAAGATGGATAGGTATATTGAGGTATTTGGTGGAGCGGGTTGGGTGTTGTTTCATAAAGATAAACATGCACAAATGGAAGTATATAATGATTATAATAGCGACCTTGTTAATTTATATAGGTGTATAAAATATCATTGTCCTGAGCTGCAGAGAGAATTATCCTTAATGCTTAACTCAAGGGAGTTATTTGGAGATTTTAAAGTACAGTATAATACTAGAGGAATGACAGATATACAGAGGGCTACTAGATTTTTTATGCTGATTAAGACCTCATATGGTGCTGATGCTAAGAGCTATGGTTGTATAAAGAGGGATACCTCCATAATGACAGAATATCTATCTAGGATACAAGAAAGGCTTTCTAAAGTAGTAGTTGAAAATAGAGACTTCGAAGCATTAATAAAAGTTTATGATAAGCCCAATGCCCTTTTCTATTTAGATCCACCATATTACGGTACAGAAAAATATTATCAGGCTCAATTTACAAAAGATGATCACATTAGACTTTACAAGGTACTTGAGAATATAGAAGGCGAATTTATTCTTTCATATAATGATTGTGAGTACATTAGGGATATATATAAAGAGTTTAATATTGAAAGCATCGAAAGAAATAATAATTTGACTGCCAGGTATTCTGATAAGGATAAGAAGTATGGTGAAGTGATAATAAGAAATTACAATTGATTGGACAAAAAGTTTTTTGGATTAAAGGAAATAGTGCCTAAATGAATATAAAGCCCTTTAGGTAACCTAAAGGGCTTTATATAATGGAAAATATTGTTTGTAAATGTATGAATATGGTGGTAGAATTGTTGTAAAATGTCATAACAGGGCGTCTAAATACATGTTACTAATTGATTGAAATTATCATGAATTTATATAAACTATAACAAGCCTTTACATTGGAGTGCGATAATAAATAGTGTATTTATTTATATGTGTTAATTTTTAACAAACTGGATATTAATTAAAATTAAAATAATGATTTAGAGGTGTAATATGTATAGACTAGAACAAATGTTTCTTGGAATGAATGATGGAAAAAAAGAGGCGAAATATAGAGAGGATTTTGAAAATTACTTCTATGACTATGATGGAATTTACGACAAAATTTTAAAACCTGAAAAATTCTTATTACTGGGTAAGAAAGGTACCGGGAAATCAATATTGGCAGAAGTAATTAAAAAACGTTCTAAACTTAAAGCTGATTGGTTCTGTGAAATATCATCTTACAAGGAATTTAATTTTCATGAATTAAAGTCCTTGGAATCAAACGATATCAAACCAAATGAATATATTTTAATATGGGAATGGATAATCCTTTTACAATTTGCAAAATTGTGCATTGACGACTGTAGTATAGATGATTGTTCCTCAAATAAAGAAAAACTAAGAGAATTTATCAAGAGTAATTATGGTTCACTAACCCTAAACATGAATAAAGTTATAGAAATAACAAAAAAGAATAATCTAAAGGGTGGAATCTTAAAAGGCGCATTTTCAATAAGTGGTGAAAAAGCGGATGAGTTTAAATTTACAACAGGAAAATATATAGATTATTTGGAAGATTTAAGAACTACCATAATAGATGTGTTAAAAGAAACCGAAAATAAATATACCCTAATTTTTGATGAACTAGATGATAAGTTTAGAAATGAAGGTGTTTATAAGTCTACAATAATAAGCCTAGTAAAAATTGTAGATAAAGTGAATATGAGTTTTTATGATTCAAATATTGACTCCAAAGTAATTCTGCTGCTAAGGACTGACATTTTTTCTATATTAAACGACCCGGATTTGAATAAAGTGGAACAAGATAATTCTGTAAAAATCGAATGGGGAAATATTGTAAGTAACAAATCTCCTTTGTTTAAATTAATATTTACTAAAATCAGAAAATCTGTTACCGAACTCTCTCAAATGAAAGATGATGAATTATACAATACACTGTTTCCCCAACTCATTAGCAATAGAACTCCTGACGAATATGTACTAGGTAGAACTTTTTTTAGACCTAGAGATATAATAACGTATTTAAATCTAATAATCGAGAAGTATCCTCAAACAACATATTTTGGATGGAAGGGCTTTAAAGAATTAGAGGAAAATTATTCTAAATATTTTTATAAAGAAATAAGAAACGAATTATCAGGACATATAAGTGATGTGGAAATAGACGAGGGTATGCTATTACTTAAGCAATTTAAAAAAGCAGATTTTGAATATATAGATATCAAACTATATTTTGATACAAGAAAAGAGTTGTATAAAAATATTGATTTAGATAAAATCCTATCGTACATGTTCAAATTCGGGGTAATAGGTAATAGATGGTACATAAAAGAAAAAGATAAGTACTATTACTCATGGGCATATAGAGAAAATGTTACTATTGACTTTGACAAGGAATTTGTAGTACACCTAGGGATAAGAAAAGAACTATCGTTATAAATATTAATAATTTTAATAAATAATGTAGTTAATTAATGAAACACAATTTTTTACTTCAATCTTCTAAATAATATAAAGTTATAATAATAAGAATGATTTTGCAAATCTACCCAATGATGTGAACGAATCACTTTAGATAACAATATAAGTTCTTCACAATCTAAGGAGGGATAATTGTGGAAAGAGATTTCAGATACTTAAGAGATAAGCATACCGATGAAGGAGCTCGTTCGATTTTTGAAAAGATTTGTACTCAACTGTTACATGCTCGTCATGGTGAAGTTGCTCATAACATACGAGTATCACAAGGAGATGGAGGCATTGATATTTTAGTTGGTGATCTTAACAATCCAATTGAAAACTACCAATGCAAATACTTTGTTGATGGTATTGCTGACTCACAAAAAGCTCAAATTAGAGAATCGTTTAAAACAGCTATAAACTCAACAGAATATAAAATGAAACAATGGATATTATGCGTTCCTTGTGAAATGAGTGCTAAGGAATTTTCGTGGTGGAGTGAATGGAAAGGAAAAACGGAAAAACTTCATAACATTATAATTTCACTTTATGACGGTAGCTATTTAATTTCGCAATTAAAAAGATATGATTTATTTGACACATTATTTGATAATGATACCAGACAAAAGTTAGATCAGATTCTATCTTACTTCAATTCCCAAAAACAGCATATTTACGGAGAAATTATACTCCTACTGGATGAGATCGGAAAGCAAAAATATGATGACATGATTTTTGTCAAAAAACTCGAAAATGCTAATATTATATTGATAGACGGTTGTAAGAGGGATTTCTTTAATGCTGAATTTACAGAGCAGATAATCAAAAGCAAAGGAGACGAGAGTGAATTAAGAATATTTAATAATCTCAAAATTAAAATATATGGTTTTTGGGAAACTCAATATCGAAGGTACCAGCATGATACAGATGGAAATGAATTACTTACAAGAACATATGAGAGAATTGAAGATGCTGATACTAGTTCCTTACAATCTTTGCATGAAATTAGTTTGCTGGCGAAAAAAGGTATTCTTCATCAATGGGCAGAGGAATGTAATGTAGGTTGGTTAAAAGATTATGAGCAGAAATTAAAGCAATATCTTTCAGAAGAGAGGAATAATGGTGATGAATAATATTTCTTTTACGGATTATATTAACGACTCGATAAGGATACTTATTATTGCCAATACAGTCAAGGATAGAAAATCATTAAAACTCACTGAAAACAAAATTAAGTTATTTGATTACTACCTTAAATTTCCAAAAACTATGCTCGGAAATATCAATTCGGATGGCGATAGTAAGAACAATTTTGATGAATATTATGCCTTCTTTCATTGGCAGCCTGATTTGATTAGATACAGGCGTAGTATTAACTATTTAATAGCCAAAGGCTTTATAGAAAAGCGTTTCGAAAAAAATGATTTATATTATGCAATTACAGATAATGGTATGAATGTTATGAAAGACGTAAATAGTACCTATAAGTACAAATTAGTAAAGTTGGCAAATATAATTTTTAAAGATGTAGTAAAACTGTCTGATGCAAAAATCGAAGAAGAGATAATACGGAAGGCAAATATTTATCTTAGAAGCAATAGGGGGGGTGTAGATAGTGAAAGTAAGGATGAAAATCATTAAATTGACCCTTTTAGGTCAAAAGAAAAACTATTTTGTTAATTTCAGAGACGGCTTCAATTACATTTCTGGACATACTTCCACTGGCAAAACTTCAATTCTTGAAATGATAGATTATGCATTAGGGTCAAAAAGTCATAAGTCTTATATTGAAATTGGTAATAGTTGTTCTGATGTTGAATTAGAACTGCTTATTGGATATGAAAAATTTAAAATAAGGCGAAAACTATTTAATTTTAATGCAGATATTATTATTGAAGAATGGAATGAAAAAAGTGGAAAGTATTTATTTTACAATAAATATGAAATGGACAGTCCTAGTAATCCAAAGTCTTTATCAGCTTTCTTAATAGAAAAGTTAGGACTTGTAAACCTTACAATTGCTGGACAGGCTTTTAGTTTTAGAGATTTATATAAATATTCCTACATAAAGCAAACAGAAATAGATAACGAAAATATTTTAAATGAGAAAGCATGGGATAAGAACTTTAAACGTAAAGCTACTTTTGAAATTATTTTTAATTTATACGATAAAACGCTGGAAGAGTATAAAACAAGCATTGAAAAGAAAAAAGACGAACTTAAAGAGCTAACGATTAAATTGTCGGGCATTGAGGATTTTTTGGCTTCTGCCGACTTATCAAACAGGCAAGAGCATAATAAACGTAGCGGTGAGCTTACCACTGAAATAATCGGCCTGAAAGAAAAATTATCTGTCATTAAACAGGATAAAGGGGTTAATAGTGAACTTTCAAATTTGCTAAGAGATAGGACTAATCAAATCAGACAAGAATTACAAACAGTTACCCATCAAAAAACTGATCAGCAACAATACATTAGTAAATTGAGACTACTTTATAACCAATATACAAGTGAGATTGATAAAAAGGAAATGACCATCGAGGGCTATTTTGTTTTTAACAAGTATGAATTTGTTTTTTGCCCTAATTGCTTAAAGCCTATTAGTAAAGCTGACAATGTGGAATGTTGTTATTTGTGTGGAAATGAGGAAAGCAGGGATAAAAGTGAATTAGTCTTGTTGAAAAAAGAAATATCAACCATAAAAAGAAAAGCTAATGAGCTTTTGAAATTCACGGAAACCGAGGATAGAAAATACGACAATATTCTTAAAAAAGAAAATGAATTAAAAAACGCTTTACAAGAAGCGGAATTAGAATTACAACACTTATACAAAGATTATGTAAATCCTTACATTGAGCAAATTGAATTTCTTAATTATGAAATTGGTGCAAAAAATAGGCTAATATTTGAATTGCAAAGATACATTAAGATGTTTGAAGAGGTTGAGCGATTTGAACAGTTAATAAAAGATAAAGAAATCGCAATAAAAAACTTAAAGGAGAATATCAAAGTACTTACTGAAAGTTCAACCGATAAACAAGAACTAATTAGGATGCTGTCTTCAAAATTTACCTCTATCTTAGAGGCGTTTAAATATCCTAAATTGAGTAATTCATTCATTGATGAAAAGAATTATCTGCCATATGTCAGAGGGCATAAGTATGATGATATAGGTAGTCTTGCGGGTGTAACTCTAATTACAATGGCCTATTATTTGTCTATTCTACTAGAAGGATTCAATGAAAAGTATAACCAACTTAATTTTCTGATTATTGATTCACCAAGGAAAAATTTAGGGGCTCAAGCATCACAGAATGAGCAGGAAGAGTTCAAGGATGAAAAAATATTTAATGCAACAATCAAGTATCTGCATGATGTAGCAGAAAGCTATAAGGATAATTTACAACTAATTGTTGTTAATAATGGATACCCTGACTTTTTACCAAAAGAGTGCATTATTGTAGAGTTCGATTCAGATACTCATAATGAACTACTTCGTGGATTAATAGATGATGCTATCTAAATACACCATAAAATATTTTTTAATAACATGTTGATTGTAAATTAAGTATTCTAATTATCTATAAACTACACCGAAAGATTCCACATGCAACAAACTCAATTTAGGAGGTATCTCAAAACAAGATTATTTTCCAATAATTGTGGTAGACTATAAAACCTTATTTAATCATTTATAAGTAGTAGCTCCTCCGAGTCCAGGGGGAGCTTATTTATTTAGTATAATTTGCTTGATTATAAAATAGTGGTGTCCAAAGTGGTGTCCAGCCATCTGATTCATACAAAAAAGCCACCAACTGTATTACTACAGCTGAGTGGCTTTCAACTTGGTGCGCTCGAAGGGATTCGAACCCATGGCCTGCGGTTTAGGAAACCGACGCTCTATCCTACTGAGCTACGAACGCATAAAAGAGTTCTAGTGTTCAGAGGGAGTAACCTCTCTCTGAACAACTATCATAGTATACTAAATATTTTTAATCTTTTCAAGTTATTTTATTCAGGAACTCAACTTTCCCAGCTGAATCAGTATAAGGCACAGGTTGGCAAATTTGAACTACAAAAGTTTATTCAATAACAATTACCCACCAGTATACATACTAATTAAGAAGTATCCCAACCCAATTAGCGCTAAAATCCCAGCAACCAAGGCAGTTACTTTCCATGGGGAGAGCGGAGATTTTCCATCTACTCTACCGGTTTGGCCATTAATCATGTATCCATATGTTTTCTTCTTATAGTTGAAGGAGGAAAACCACAGTGGCAACAAGATATGCTTATACTCTTTACTGTTGTAAGCTGTCTTAAAACGCAATTGCGCTACCTCATCAGCATTTATCTGTGTTTCAATACCTTTTGCAATTAAAGTAGAAAGTCTTTCCTTGGCTGTTTCCCAACCTGTTTTCAAATCAACAGAATAGCGCTCAGCCTTAAAGCCTGACAAATATTCAGCTTTATAAGGGGTTAGCTCCTCCATATTATATGGCTGAATTTTAGCCATCATATTGTCATCAATGTGTACCGAGGAGTCTACAATATAGTTTCTGAAAGCTTCGCCATACTGCCCAGATACATGATACCATCTGGTACGTCTCTCTTGATGTGCAACACGTTCAGTTTTACCATTACGCGTCACTGTGGAGTATACAGTAACATAGTAATATTCTCCTGCCATTGCAGTATAAAATGAGCTGGTATCGGCATTAAAGGACCAACATGGCACATACATTCCGGTTAGTCGCACACTTTCATTATTTACGCCCTTTTTTAGCTTTGAGGGAGCAAGCCATTTTCCTTTAAGCCATTTCTTGTATAGTCCAATAGCAGCCTCTGAGTTAAGCTTAAAAGGAATAATGCTTTCGGGCATGATGCCAGTAGAAATGACTTCTTCCTGTATATTACTGTTACCGCAGAAGGGACATTTATCAGCCACTATGAAGGCATCAAATACCGTTTGGGCACCACAGTCTTTACATTTAACGCTATGGCTTTTCTCCCCCCAAACCTGTGGTTCAAGCTCGTTATCATTATCAAAGCCGTAGGCTGTAGGATCTTGCCGAGTATCGTCAAGGCTAATTACATTTTTACAATATTCACATTTTAAACTCTGCCCTTGTGGATCAAATACCATAATGCCTCCACATGACGGGCATTTGAAGGAGGTTGACGCTGTGGTAGGAGTTTCTTCAGAGTTCAAATCCGGTTGCGAATTATTAATTTTTATTTCACTCATAAATTTCTATCTCTCCAATACAAAATTACTGTAATTTTGGCTTAACTAGGAAAGCTTGAACTAGGTTGTTATCAATTAGTGGGATTATTGAGTTTACTGCTTTTGACCACATTCCTGGCAAAATTTACTCTCGGCTGGAAGTTCGTTTCCGCAGCCAGCGCACTTCTTTGTAGTTGCTGCAACCTTTGTACCACATTCTAAGCAGAACTTCGCCTGCGCAGACATTGCCACGCCGCAAGAAGAACACTTTGTTTTCGCAGTAGCAGTAGCAGCTGCAGTCGTAGGCTCAGTAGCCGCTATCGTCTGAGGCTGCGCTTGCTGCCCAGGTGAGAAAGCTTCAGCAAATATTTTTCCGATGCCCATTCCAGCACCCAGCCCAACGCCAGCACCTGCTGTTCCACTAGAATTCTGAGCTGCATCTCGTATAGACTCCGCAGCCTGATAACGGGTGTACTGATTCAAACTGTCGCCTATGATACCCATTGAGGTGCGTTTATCAAGTACTTTCTCAACATCTTCGGGAAGAGAAATATTCTCAATAACTAGTGACTCAAGAGACAAACCAAACTCCTTAAAGCTTTTATCCAACTTTTTCTTTGACATTACAGCTATTTCGTCATACTTAGATGAAAGGTCAAGGGCTGGTATAGCAGCTTCAGCCAATAGGTCGGCAACACCTGAAACAACCTTGCTCTTAAGCTGGCCAGTGATTCCATCTATAGTAAATAGACTTGATGTTCCAAAAACCTCTCGGAGGAAAACTGAAGGATCAGATACTTTAAAGGAGTAGATACCAAACATTCTCATTCTTAGCATTCCAAACTCTGCATCTCTCATCATTATAGGGTTTGTGGTACCCCATTTGCAGTTTGTAAACTGCTTTGTATTAACAAAATAAACCTCAGACTTAAAGGGAGAATTGAAGCCATACTTCCAAGATTTTAGTTTCGTAAGTACGGGTAGATTCTGAGTATCAAGTTCGTATCTCCCTGGAGTGAACACGTCAGTAAGCTGCCCTTCGTCAACAAATACTGCCATTTGAGATTCTCTGACAGTAAGCTGCGCCCCCATTTTGATTTCTTTGTTAGCAATAGGAAACTGATAAACCATCACATCTGAGCTGTTGTCAGTCCATTCAATAACATCAATAAGTTGAGACTTAATAAAATTTAATAATCCCATATTTCCTCCTTAAGCTTGAGTCTACTTAATTACATCTATCATCCTATCAAGATTTCTAAATCTCAATAGGCAAAGTAAAGCCGATACCGACTATTTTTGTAAGTTTTACATACTATTATACTTTATCATACAATTCTTTAAATTTGAATAACTGTAAACATATTTTGATGTCCTCGAGTGAATACATAACATACCTCCTGATGTATTATCAGGTCCAGCTTTATGTCCGCATCCCCTACTCCATATGTGGAAGTTAATCTTCAAATTGATGAGTGGAATTTAGTTATACAGTTCTATGGTATTCTTTTATATGCCAGAATAAAATAATGCTTTAGCAATTTAGTTTGGAACCATATTTATGAATTTGCAGTAAACTCATAGGAAATGCATGGAATTTATTCGCCTGTTGTTCTATAATTTAATAGTATGTAGAAAATTTTGCTAGAAGAAGGTTTGCTAAGAAGATTTATTAAAATATAATGCAAGAATATTGAATAAATGTGACAAACTAATAAACAGTGAGGTTTTTAAGAGTTGAAATATTAATTTAAAATAAAACATGTGGAGGTATAGAAATGGCTGCAAATAAGGAATTGCCAAAGAGACAGGATATTGACTCCCAGTTCAAATGGAAGCTTGAGGACATTTACAGTGATAATTCATTATGGGAGCAGGACTTTAAACTTGTAAAAGAAATATCTACCCAGATAGAAGGCTTTAAGGGAAAGCTAGCCAACAGTGCACAAATACTTTTGGACTGTTTCAAGAAAAGTGATGAGCTATTGTCACTTAATGATAAGGTGTATGTATATGCTAGAATGAAACGTGATGAGAATAACGGAGACTCAACTTATCAGGCATTGACAGATCGAGCTTCAACATTAGCTACAGACGTTTTTGCAGCAATTTCCTTCATAGTACCTGAGATGCTCAGTATTCCAGAGGATAAGCTATTAGAGTATGTTAATTCAAACAAGGAACTAGCACTGTATAAATTCATGATAGATGAAAGCCTAAGGCAAAAGGAGCACATTTTATCAGAAAAAGAAGAGCAGCTTTTGGCAATGTCGGCTGAAATAGCAGATACAGCAGGAGATGTTTTCACAATGTTCAACAATGCTGACATCAAATTCCCCTACATAAAGAATGAGGAGGGGGAAGAGGTTGAGGTTACAAAAGGAAGATACACTGCCTTTCTAGAAAGCAAGGATAGGCGTGTTCGTAAGGATGCTTTTGAAGCTGTTTATAGTACCTACAAGAAGATGAAAAACACCTTGGCCACCTCTCTGACTGGAAATGTAAAGAAAAACAGATTTTACTCTATGGTTAGAAAGTATTCCTCTGTTTTGGAATCATCACTTGATAATGATAACATTTCAGTTAACGTATATGATAATTTAATTGAGACAGTAAATAAAAATCTTCCCTTGCTAGACAGATATTTAAAGCTTAGGAAAAAGGTATTGAAGTTAGATGAACTACACATGTACGACCTTTATGTACCAATGGTTGAAGAATTTGACAAAAAAATTCCATACGAAGAGGCAAAGTCGACAGTACTAGATGCACTTAAGCCATTAGGAGAGGAATATATCGGATATCTCAAAAAAGGTATGGATTCTAGCTGGATTGACGTTTATGAAAATGAAGGCAAAACAAGTGGAGCATTTGCATGGGGCTCCTTCAAAACGCATCCGTATGTATTGTTAAATTATCAAGATACTATCAACGATGTGTTTACACTTGCACATGAAATGGGGCATGCACTGCATTCTTATTATACAAATATGACACAGCCTTACGTATACTCTGAGTACAAGATATTTGTGGCAGAGGTGGCTTCCACAGTAAACGAATCGCTCCTAATCAGATATTTGCTCCCAAGGGCGAAAAGCAAAGCAGAAAAGGCATATCTCTTAAACCATTATCTTGAAGAATTCAGAGGTACTGTGTTCAGACAGGTAATGTTTGCTGAGTTCGAGAAGCTAATTCATGAAAAGGTAGAACAGGGAGATGCACTGAATTCGGAGGAGCTTTGCAATATGTATTATGAACTCAACAAGAAATATTTTGGAGATGTAGTTACAATCGATGAAGACATTGCTATGGAATGGTCCAGAATACCTCACTTCTATAGCAGTTTCTACGTTTACAAATATGCAACTGGATTTTCAGCTGCCACAGCTATTACAGAAAAAATACTCACTGAGGGTAAGCCAGCAGTAGACAAGTACCTAGAATTCCTAAAGGGTGGAGGCTCCAACTACCCAATCGAGCTGCTAAAGATAGCAGGAGTAGACCTGTCATCTCCACAGCCAATACAGGATGCCTTGAATGTGTTTGAGAAGACGCTAGATGAGTTAGAGGAGCTGTTGGGCGGAATTTAAATTTACGAAAATACTAACATTTGGAGGATATCAATATGAAAGATTCACGCATAGAAACACTTGCTGCAAATCTAATAAACTATTCCTGTGAGCTAAAAGCAGGAGAAAAGGTACTTATTGAAAACATAGGTGACGAAGTACCACTTTCTAGGGCATTGATTCGCGAGGCCTACAAGGCTGGTGCTATACCATATTTAACAGTAAAAAACCCTGAGCTTGAGCGTGTTCTACTAGAACAATGTACGGAGGAGCAGATAAAGGACATGGCCCGCTATGAGCTAGAACGTATGAAAGATATGGATGCATATATCGGCATACGCGCAGGTGATAATGTAAGTGAGAAAGCATCTGTACCTTCTGATAAAATGAAGATTTATATGTCCTTATTCTCAAAACCTGTCCATTCAGAGCAACGTGTAAACCATACAAAGTGGTGTGTAATGAGATATCCTACTCACTCAATGGCTCAGCTTGCAAACACGCCGACAGAGTACTTTGAGGATTTTTATTTCGATGTTTGTAACCTTGACTACAAGAAAATGTCAGTAGCAATGGAGCCATTAGTTAAGATAATGGAGGCAACTGACAAAGTGAGAATTACAGGAAAGGGCACTGATTTATCTTTCTCAATCAAGGGGCTTCCTGCAATAAAATGCGATGGTAAAATGAATATTCCTGATGGAGAGGTATTTACCGCACCTATTAAGGATTCGGTAAATGGCGTTATATCTTATAACTGCCCTGCTGTCTATCAAGGGGTTACCTTTGAGAACATTAGCCTAGAGTTTGAAAATGGTAAAATAGTAAAGGCAACATCAAATGATACAGAGAGAATCAATGAAATATTTGATACCGATGAAGGTGCTAGATATGTGGGTGAATTCGCAATTGGAGTAAATCCATTTATTGATAAGCCAATGAAGGATACGTTATTTGATGAAAAAATAAAGGGAAGCTTGCACTTCACACCAGGAAGCTGCTATGACGAGTGTCCGAACGGCAATAAATCCTCAATTCACTGGGATTTGGTATTTATTCAAAGGCCAGAATACGGTGGGGGAGAGATATGGTTTGATGACAAGCTCATCAGAAAAGACGGATTGTTTGTTTTGGAGGAATTAAAGGGTTTGAATCCTGATAATTTGAAGTAAAAAACATAAATATAAAAATTAATGCCACCAACTGTGTTTTTTACAGTTGAGTGGCATTTAATTTTTGATTTACAACTCAAACAACTCTGCCAAATCCTGCTGGCTCATTTTGGTTATAAGCGTTTCACCAGTCTGGATAACAGCATCTACCAGCTGTCTTTTTTTATCCTTTAGTACTAATATCTTTTCCTCTATCGTTCCATGTGTAACCAACTTCATAACATGAACAGTTTTTGTTTGACCTATTCTGTAGGCTCTATCGGTTGCCTGGTCTTCTACAGCAGGATTCCACCATGGGTCGTAGTGAATAACAGTATCTGCGCCAGTAAGATTTAAGCCAGTTCCACCAGACTTGAGTGAGAGCAGAAATATCTTGCCTTCTCCATTGTTGAAGCCTCGAACTAGCCTCATTCTCTCCTCCGCAGGGGTAGAACCATCTAAATAAAGATAATCTACGCCGGCCTCTATAAGCCATGCTTTTATAATTGCAAGCATAGACGTAAACTGAGAAAATAAAAGTATTCTATGCCCAGCCATAAGTGAGTCTTCCACGATTTCTTTGAGTAGCAGTAGCTTTCCGCTGTCTCCCTCATAGTTTTCTACAAAGAGGGCTGGATGACAGCATAGCTGCCTGAGCCTAGTAAGCACAGAAAGTATTTTTATCTGGCTCTTAGCATAGCCTTTTTCATTTATTTCCTTAAATATATCTCCTTTGGCTTGCTCAAGGTAAGCAACATAGAGCTTTTTCTGCTCCTCAGTGAGCTCGGCCTCTATTACATGCTCTATTTTCTCAGGTAATTCCTTAAGAACGTCTATTTTGAGCCTTCTCAAAATAAATGGTTTAATCTGTTTACTAAGACTTGATAATACTGAATTGTCACCCTTTATAATTGGCCCTTCATAGTTCTCAACAAATTTAGTATGTGAACGCAGATACCCTGGGAGAATAAAATCGAATACTGACCATAGCTCCGACAAATTGTTTTCCATCGGTGTTCCAGTTAAAGCCAGCCTGTGGTTTGATACCAATTGCTTCACTGCCTTTGCAGCCTGAGAGGATGGATTTTTTATATGCTGGGCTTCATCAAGAATGCAATACCTAAAGGGAAAAACCTTGTAATCATCAATATCTCTTCTTATTAAAGCATAGGAGGTTACCAGTATATCTGAGCTGAGACCCTCTTTAATCAAGCTTTGTCGCTCAACTTTATTACCAACGACAGCTGTAATTGTCATTTCAGGTGCAAACTTATGAACCTCAGCGCACCAGTTGTATATTAATGAAGTTGGTACAACAACGATTGATGCACAGTTACCGTACATTTGTTTTTCGTACTGTAAAAGAGTAATAACTTGAAGCGTTTTTCCTAAGCCCATATCATCAGCTAATATACCACCAAGACCATATACACAAAGCGTTTTAAGCCATTTAAAACCTAACTTTTGATAGTCTCTAAGTGTACCTTTTATGTTATCGGGTACTTTGTACTCTGTTTCGGCAGGGTCTTGAATATCATGAAGTAAATCCTTCAAGGCAGTATTGCGCTCGAAAAACTTCATGCCGCTTTCCTTTAGCATATTATCTATGTAAAGCGCGCGGTATTTTGGCAACTGTACCAGATCATTTTCAATGTCAGAGTAATCTAAATCAAGTTGGTCAATTATTTCAGCCATGTTCATAAGTCCATCGGCTTCTAATGGCAAAAAAGCACCATCTTTTAGTCTAAAATACTTCTTTTTTTGTTTAATGCTATCAAATATAGCAGCCAATTCGTCTCGCTGTACTCCTTCAATGTTAAAGCTAAATTCAAGAAAGTCATTAAGAGTATTTAGCCTTAAAAAGCCCGAAAATGAAGGCGCTTTTCTAAAACTCATTGCTTTAAAGCTCTCTGAATAGAATACCTGCATATATTCCTGTAGCTTTGGTATGACATAGTTTACAAAGTCAAATATCTTATCTTCCTCATCAAGATAAATCTTGTTTCCATTAACTTTACAATCTGTTTCAGCAAGAATATCAAGAATAAATCCTTCATTCTCCATATCTCTTATGAGTATTTTATCTGATATGGGCTTGTTTCCATCCGCAGAGAATGGATTTATATTTCTTTCTCCATATTTGAATTTAACAGCTGCTGTTATTATATCTTCAAACCTATCTAGATAGATTTCGGGCTCAAACTCAAGTCTCTCAACCATCGCTTGAAGCTCATCGTCAATACAAACCTGCCCTATTTTTTCAATATAGGGCAATATCTCAGTAAAAAATCGCTCTTTATCCTGCTCTATAAAGCTTATTTTGTTTAACTTTTGCTTAGAAATATACTCAAAAAACGGCTTAAAATAATCGCGCTGCTGCTTTGAAACCTTGCAAATGGTACCGTTATACAAAAAGAACTCACAATCTGATGTAATCTGATGGAGAGGATATTTGGTATCAATGTCAAGCTCAACTACGGTTGCATTCTTGGTCAGTAAAAAGTCTATAGGGATATTCTGATGGATTATACTGACATTTTCTATCTTCTTATCCTCAAGTAGCACATTAAACGTTGTAGGTTTCAGTAACTCTAACAATCGCCTCAGTGCCGCCTCGGAAAGAAATATTTCTTTATCTTTAAATATGGTTTGTTTCTTAATATCTCCAGTCAGATAATCAATTAAATTTTCATTTTGCCACATTTCCTGCAAATACATGATTACAGGTTTATCAGTTTCGTTAAAATCATAAATGGAGGAGTTAAAGGAAAATCCCTTACCATAAACAAGCTCTTTATTGTTTTTAATACAATCAAATAGCTCGTTTATATCTCTGACAACATAGAGTCGATCCAAACCAACTCGTAGTGATAATGCGGCAGATGGGCCTCTCTTAATAAATGAGGATTTTGATTTAATTAGCTCTAAGTTAAACTCAACATTTATTTTGGACTTAATACTATTGGATCTTGTCTCAAAAAAATCAAAAATTTCTTTTGCAGCCTGTTTCTGATTTGCAGAATTAAAAAAGCCCTGGTCATCCTTTTCCTTTATCAGAAACATTACTGCGGTAACATGCTTACAACAGCTATCCGACTTTGAAAAGTCTAAACAGGTACAGGAATAGTCTTTTAAATGACCGTTTTTATCAAATTGTACTTGCACGTTATAAGGGCGCGTCCCGATAACAGACGCATCAAATAGGAGCATATCTTCATTAAAGGATACAGACTTTACTCTTTTGGATTTATAGTAGTCCAAACCCTTCTTAAATTTTATCGGGGTGGACAAGTAATATATACTGTCTTTTGAAATATGAAACATCATTTACTCCATAATTATTATAATAAATTTTTATCAGAGGCGTTACTAAGTTTTCTTTAGGACTATCCCTTTATTATAACCAATTTCCAGAGTAATGTGTAGAAGTTTAAATATTAGAAAAGAATCTCATCCATTCTTTAATGTAAACGAGGCTTAAATAAGTGAAATTATAAGAAGCAAGCATTAATATCTGATAAAAAATTAGAATATTTAAACAACTGGGTTTCCATTAAACGATGGCTTGCTGCGCATTGATTTTTAGAGAAATTAGAAATTCAGTAACGTCCTCTGTGCTATTTATAGAAATACTTCCACCACAGCGTGCTACTTGTGCCTGGACAATGCTAAGTCCGTAACCCCTCTTTTTGGAGAAGTTATCTTTTGTTGAAAAACCTGTACTAAATATCTTTTTTTTGTCAGTCTCGGAAATTATCGGTCCGTTATTCGAAATTGATATATAGTAGCTGTTTCTTTGAATGTAAGTTTGTATATTAATATATTTCTTTTCTTGCTTAAACGTAATTATTGACTCAAAAGCATTTTCTATAATATTCGAAATAATTGTTACAGCTTCATCCTCTTCAATTTTAGCAGATGATAAAGGCACTTCAAAGTCGACAAGAATGTCTATTCCTTGTCGCAGTGCATTGTTATATTTTACATTAATTATCGCATCAACAAAATCGTTACCAGAATCTATTACTATGTTTCGAGCTTCACTATTGTTTGCATAATTATTAATGTATAGCTTAATTTTATCATTTAAATCAGGTTTATTTAGAGTACACAAACCATATATAGTATTTAAGTGATTTTTATACTCATGACGTTCCTTTGCCACCATTTCATTAAACTCAATAAGTTGCTGAATGTTTTCCTTTTTTAGTTCACTTGCAAATTGGATAACCTCAAGCTTTGAGCCTTCGTTAAACGCAAGAAATACAGCAATTATTAAAACAACATAAATTATAAAGGATAATATATTAAAAATTAAAAAATCATGTGTATTATCTGATAGATATATATTTGTACCCACCATAAGGAATAGAAAAGTTGAAATAATTACTAATATCTTAGTGTATCTAGAACTCTGGACAGTACTCTCATTAAACCATAATATATTAAACTCACTTTTATAAAGAATGCACACAGCTAGAATCTCAATAACCTTTGAAATAATGGTACATATAAGTACATAGGAAGCATTCTTAAGAAGAGTAGCAATAGGTATATTTGTTATAAATACACCAAAAACCGATATACATACTTCGATGAGTGATACTATAATGAGGATAAAAATGGATTTTATTAAGCTTTTAAATATTGTTCCATTGAATGTGTAATTCAACGTAAGTACTGTAAGAAGGCCAATGAGAAGGCTATGTAAGCCTGTCGGTATAAATAAAGTTATCCAATAGGTATATATTGTGTATACAAATACAAAAGCGACTACTTTTATATAATGTTTATACATAAAGATTTTCTTATTTGAAAGTAATGCAAAGGATACAGCAAATATCATTCCTTCTAACGCAGTAAAAAATATTTCAAATAACTTGTACACCTAAACACTCCTCCTAATACAAACAATTACATAAAAAAATCCGTAAATACTGTATATAAACTGTACATGTATCTATGGGTTTTCCAAAGTGACAACAAAAATTCTTCAATTTACTATTCTTTAGGTTCATAGTACCACATAAATTTAGCGGCACAACCTACAATTCCAGATACAAGCAAGGAACATATACCAATTGATTTAAGCAAATGTTTTTTCAATCGATACCCCTCCCTTTTATTTAGTTTATGACCTAATAGTCTCTCATTTTACATAAAAAGTCAATACTTATTTGCTAAATTTGCTAAACCCTTTACTTTTATGGCAAAATACGAGTATATATATGGTTTTTCATCATTTGATACAGTGCAAGCAAGTAGATTTCGATTACAGATACAAATAAAATTTGCCCAGGTATTAAATAATAGTCGGTTATTAGGATAACAGCGGTTAATATACAGGATAATATTTTTAAAACAAGTTTCTTTTCTTCAATTTTCTTTGTACGCACTGGGGCAATTATCACACCGATTATAGGTAATAGGAATATTAAAAAAAGCTGCATATAGGGGGGGAGGATACGCATATTACCAATCAAGATACTTACTAGCATGGTAGTAAAGGATATGAAAATGCATGCAAGCTCTGTCTTTGCGTGGAATCCAGCTAAAAAAGGGCGAAGCAGTAAGATTCCTATAAATGCAATCAGAAATTCTATAGTTAATGAAAAGATAGAAAAAATTATCAAATATAAAATAAGTTTGTACAAATCTGAAAAGATGCATACTAGGCCGTAACGGATTCGTTTTACATCTACATCAGAATATTCTTGATTACTGACAACAGCATCAGCCACCTTATTTGCTAATTTTCTATAAAATGTAATTTCCAAAGAGTAAGCCCACCTTTATACGGGGAAATATGCATTTATTCTATCATATAATACAAATAATGACAAAAAATATATCTTAAATGATATTATGCAGAGTGAATCTTGAAACAGAAGATAGTTGAATAAAAAGATTCAGCAAGTAAAGAAATGATCAATTATAGATATTCGAGTTAAAAGGATTTTATCGGAAGTCAAAAAATAAGCTGGGGCTGTCATATAAAATCATGATGTGCCCCAGCTTATTTTATTCCTTGATGATATATTACTTAGCAACAATGTTAACCAATCGGCCTTTTACTACAATGACTTTCTTTATATCCTTACCTTCTAAGAATTGCTTAATTTTTTCATCGGATAATGCCGCAGCCTCGGCTTCACTATTTTCAGCATTTGCAGAAATCTCAACAACACCTCTAAGAGTACCGTTAATTTGTACAGCAATCTCTATAGTGTCCCTTATTAATGCTTTTTCGTCAAATACTGGCCAGGTCTGATTGAATATAGAGTACTCAAAACCGAGCTGCTCCCATAGCTCCTCTGCAAAGTGAGGCGCAAAAGGTGCAACTAGCTTGATGAGGTCAATTATAGTTTCTTCGAAAAGCTTTATATTTTTGACCTTAACTTCTGCATCGTATTTAATAAGTGCATTAACCAGCTCCATACAGCGTGAAATTGAAGTATTGAACTGGAAGCGCTCAGTATCCTGAGTTGCACCCTTTATAGCCATATGGCGAACATAGTTTAAGTCCTTGTCATCCTTATCAATATCTGTTCTTGCTTTGTTTGACTTCTGCTCACATAGGCTTTCTACCAATCGCTCTATCCTGCTTGCAAATCTTACGATAGCCTTAATACCATCATCACTCCAAGGGCCACCATCAACATAATTGAAACCAAAACCAAGGTACATTCTAAATATATCTGAACCATGCTTCCTTACATATTCATCAGGTGAAATAGTGTTACCCTTTGACTTACTCATTCTATTTCCATCTGGACCGAGAATTGTTCCTTGGTGAACCAGCGATAGGAAAGGTTCGTCAAAGTTCAAATGCCCAAGATCACGTAAAGCCTTGGTTATAAAACGTGCATAAAGTAAATGCATTGCAGCATGCTCAGCACCACCAACATATTTGTCTACTGGAAGAAGTTTGTTTATCCACTCGGTGTCAAAAGCCTTATCACTATTCTTGCTATCCGCATATCTCAAATAATACCAAGATGAGCAAACAAAGGTATCTAGTGTATCAGGATCTCTTTTTGCAGGACCGCCGCATTTAGGACAAACAGTATTCATAAACTTATCGCTCTTCTTAAGTGGAGATTCTCCATCTGGTGTAAATTCAACATCATATGGAAGGGAAACAGGCAGTTGCTCTTCAGGAATAGCAACCTCTCCACAATGCTCGCAATAAACAATTGGTATTGGAGTACCCCAGTACCTTTGTCTAGAAACCAACCAATCCCTGAGGCGGTAGTTAATTTTCAAGCTACCTTTTGCAGCAGCTTCCAATTTTTTTACGATACCAATCTTAGCATCCGAGGTTGAAAAACCATCAAATTCTGCACTATTTACAAGAACCCCATAGTCACAGAAGGGCAGTTCGTCATTTGTTCCATCAGCACTCTTGATTACTCTCTTTAGTGTAAGGTTATATTTCTCAGCAAAGGAAAAGTCTCTTTCATCGTGCGCAGGAACAGCCATTACACAGCCAGTTCCATAGGTAGCCAGAACATAGTCTGCAATCCATATTGGAACTTTTTCACCTGTGATAGGGTGGACAGCGTAGCTACCTGTGAATACACCAGTTTTTTCTTTAGAAATAGAAAGTCTCTCAATATCAGTTTGTTTTTTAGTTTCATTAATATATGTTTCTACTGCCGACTTATTTTCAGCAGTTGTGATTTCACGCACAAGTGGATTTTCTGGCGCTAGCACAACATAGGTTACACCGTAAAGAGTATCAGCTCTTGTAGTAAATACCTTGAAGCCAACGTCTTGGCCCACCACCTGGAACTCTATCTCAGCACCTTCTGAACGACCAATCCAATTTGTTTGTATCTTCTTAGTTTTTTCTGGCCAATCTATGGTTTCTAGCTTGTCCAAGAGCTCCTGGGCATATGTTGTGATTTTGAAGAACCATTGTGTTAAGTCACGCTTTGTTACCTCGGTGTCACATCTTTCACAGGCGCCATCAACAACTTGCTCATTCGCTAGAACGGTATTACATTTTGGACACCAATTTACTGGTGCCTTTTTCCTATAGGCAAGTCCGGACTTATATAGTTGTAGGAACAACCACTGTGTCCATTTGTAATAATCTGGCGTACAGGTTTTTATTTCATAATCCCAATCAAAGGTTGCTCCCATTTCCTTGAGCTGGCCTTCCATCGTTTCAATATTTTTCAGTGTCGAGTCTTGGGGATGAATGCCTGTTTTTATTGCATAATTTTCTGCAGGTAAGCCGAAAGCATCAAAGCCCATTGGATGAAATACCTCAAAGCCTTGCATTCTCTTCATTCTAGCCCATGAATCTGTCAAGCCGTAGTTATACCAATGCCCAACGTGCAAATTAGCACCAGAAGGGTATGAAAACATTTCAAGGCAGTATAGCTTCTTGTCAATATTATCAGGATTAAATTTGTAAATCCCAGTATCTGCCCACTTCTTTTGCCACTTTTTATCGATATCTGCTGAGTATGGCATTTAATCAACTCCTTTTAAATAATTATATCCAGTATTTGTAAGAAATATAAAAAAGATAAAAACCCACCTCTTAATAAAAGAGACAGGTTACCTAAATACATATTCTTTTACTATTTGGTTTCATAAATTTGCAATTATATAGTTAGTTCACATACACAAATAAATCTATACTAGATTATCATATCTAGTATAGATTTTCAACTGCTTGTAAGAATAGTAAAAAAGATAAAAGGAGCGTTTAAAAAATATTAGCAGATTGGTGTAACCCAACATAGCTTTACTACTAGCAGCCCAACCAAGTCGGGTTATTTTTATACCATAAAACTGTTTCAAGGATACCCTCTCTAAACTTATAGTTGCAAGACCAGCCTAGGTCATTCCTAGCCTTACTACTATCTATAGCATAACGTCTATCATGGCCAAGCCTATCAGTAACCTTTATAATGGAATCCTGAGATTTACGAAGTATACTTAAAATTATTTGTGCCATCTCTATATTGGAAATTTCATCTCCACTACCGATATTATAAATCTCCCCAGGAGATCCAGAGAATAAAACGTTAGTAATTGCAGCACAATGGTCCAATACATGAATCCATTCACGTACATTGGTTCCATCTCCATAAATCGGTATAGGCTGATTATTTAGTGCTTTTGATATGCAGGTAGGAATAAATTTTTCACTATACTGGTAAGGCCCATAATTATTACAACACCTAGTGATGAGTACTGGCAAGCCATAAGTTTTATAAAAAGACCGTACTAGTAAGTCAGCACCTGCTTTAGTGGATGAATAGGGACTGTTTGGCAGTAGGTGAGAATTTTCAGTAAAATAGTCTGTGTCATTATCGATGCTTCCATAAACCTCATCCGTTGAAATTTGAAGGAAACGTTTTTCACTATAGCCCGTCTTGCTCCAGAAGCTTTGGACGCTTTGTAGCAAGTTTAAGGTTCCAAGGAAGTTGGTCTGACCAAATACCAAGGGACCATCTATGCTTCTATCTACATGGGATTCAGCTGCAAAGTTAATTACATAATCTGGATTGTATTCATCCAAGGTTTTATTAAATTGATCACGGTCACATATATCCCCTTTGACAAAGTAATACCCAGGAAGATTATCTACATCCTTTAAGTTTGCAAGATTTCCTGCATAAGTGAGCTTATCGTAATTTACAACAATGAAATCTTTATTCGTGTTCATAAAATATTTGATAAAATTACTGCCTATAAAACCTGCTCCACCTGTAACAAGTAAAACTTTCATATTAAACCACCTCTATTTAAAATATTATTTAATTTATTTTATAGATATAGTTCACTATTATCACCTATAAGGAAAGAGTTTGAATATGGCCTTTTAGAAGCAGATTTAATTGATACATTTTTTCCTATTAGACTGCTACTAACTCTTTTCTTTATACCCTCCAACTGTGAGTTTTCTAAAATAATGCAGTTATCCACCTCGCAGTTGTTAATTTTAACACCCTTACCTATCGAGGTATAGGGTCCAATATAGCTGTCTGTGATAATAGAACCATCCTCTATCGTAGTAGGACCTGCTATAATACTGTTTTTTATACTAGCACTTTTGCTGATACGTAGCTTCCCAATATAAATGGTATTTTCCTTCTGTTCACATTGATTATCACTCTCTATTTCATCTAATATCATACTATTAGCTTCTAACATATCCTGAAGTCTACCAGTATCCTTCCACCACCCTTGTAAAATCTCGTAAGTGACTTTTCCTCCTGATACCAATAGCTCTTCAATGGCATCGGTAATCTCCAACTCTCCTCTTAATGAAGGTTTAGTATTATCGATTGCGGTAAAAATGCTTTTATCAAAAATATATACTCCTGTTATTATCAGGTCACTTATGAACTCTTTCGGCTTTTCTGAAAGTCTTATAATACGGTCTTCACGTACTACCGCAACACCGTACTGCGATGGATTCTCTACCTTGTGTAGCAAAAGGGTAGAGTTAGCTTTACATATATGAAAATTATTAATCAATGTATCCAGTGACATATTGAATACATTGTCTCCCAAGATCATTAAAAAATCTTCTTCTCCAATGAATTCCGATGCTGTTTTGACCGCATGGGCAAGGCCTAAAGGGAGAGATTGATGGATATAACTGATACTTGCGTTCCATTGGTCACCATTACCAACGGTCCTTATCACCTCTTCGTAGGTATCACCTACGATAATACCTATTTTGTTTATACCGGCTTTTACAATCTTTTCTATTATATGAAACAGAATGGGTTTATTAGCCAAAGGCAGCAATTGCTTGGCATTAGTATAGGTTAATGGTCTTAGCCTTGTACCGGTCCCTCCACTTAGAATTAATGCTTTCACAGTATCCCTCCTTGGTTTGGTATATTAACATAATATTTGAATTATGGGTCAAATGTGCATGGAAATTATTATTCTACTGATGAGAGGGGGTAACATATCACATTAGAGAAACATATTATGTAAATATCATAAATCTAAAATGAAAGGACTGGCAAATTTTTATGGCACCTCCCTTTATTAGTTATGTTACCTTTAACCGCTTAGGCTTAACGGTTAAAAACTTAGCTGCTATCCTTAAATCAACAGATAATTTTGAAATGCACATAATTGATAGTTGCTCGACGGATGGAACGTGGGACTACATCCAGAGTTTAAATGACAGTAGAATCATATCCAAAACACAGATAGGTATAAATGCAGGACAAATTTATGCATTGAATTTAAATCTAGTAAAACGAAGACCCGAGCAATATTTTATAACAATCGACAACGATGTATATATTGAAACAAAAGACTGGATATCACGTTTTATGAAGGTGTTTAAAACCTTCCCTGAGGTTGGTCTTCTTGGTGTTCGAAGAGGGAATCCATATCCTGTGTTTTATCCTGATATCATATCAAAAGAAAAGGATGGAATATGTTATTTACAGCTTTTACATGCTTCTCCTGACATAGAACGAGACTTCGTACCGGGATGCTTACAGTGTCTTAGACCAGAACTTATAAAGGAATTAGGATATTGGAGTGAAGAAAATGGTGCTGGTGAAGCTGAAATATCACTCAGAGTTAACAATTATTCATCCTTTCAAGCTGGTTTTATGACTGACATAAGTGTTAATATGCCACAAACTTTAGATTGTACACAATGTCAATATAATAGTCTCTGCAAACTCAATAAGACTAGCCAGACATGTTTTTCAATGTATCAAATCCGCTATAAAAATGAAGTTTTTAAAGAAAAGAATAAATGGAAGTTGGAAGAAACTATAAAAGATATGCGTAGCGGAAAACGTCCGATATATTGTGCCTCTGTATTTGATACTGCTTCAATGGGAAAACAAATATTTCAATTGGATTGGGCAATGGAGAACTTCAGGTTTTATATAGATTATGCAAACCAATAGGCTATAAACGCTAGTTATGTAGAGAAATTTAAGGAGGTGCAAAGGTTAGAATGTTAGAGCCATTTAAAGAACCTATTTTTATTACAAAGCCGTTATTGCCAGATATTAATGAACTGAATAAAATGTTGGAATTGATATGGGAGAGTAATCAACTGACCAACAATGGAAGTATGGTAAAGCAACTAGAGAGAGAACTGTCCAGCTATCTCGGGGCAGATCAGCTCTCAGTTTTCTCTAATGGTACAGTTGCATTGCAAATAGCCTGTAAAGCTTTGAGGCTATCAGGAGAAGTGATCACTACTCCTTTCACGTTTGCAGCAACGATTCATTCGCTTGCATGGAATAATATTAAACCAGTTTTTTGTGATATTGAAGAGGATACCCTCAATTTAAATCCTGATCACATTGAAGCCTTAATAACACAGGATACTACAGCTATTTTACCAGTACATGTTTTTGGGAACCCATGCAATGTAGAAAAAATCCAACGTTTAGCAGATAAATATGGACTAAAAGTACTGTACGATGCTGCACATGCATTTGGAGTAAAGGTTAATGGTAAGCCTATAGCCGCTTTCGGGGATGTTTCAATGTTCAGTTTTCATGCAACTAAGATATTTAACACTATTGAAGGTGGTGCTCTAACCTACAATGATAAATATTTGAAAGAGCGTGCAGACTCTCTAAGAAATTTTGGTATACGAGGCATAGATAATGTGATGGAACCCGGCACAAATGGAAAGTTGAATGAAGTGCAAGCTGCAGTTGGAATATTATTATTGAAAAAAGTTGAGGCAGAAATTGAGAAGAGGAAGCAAATCACAAATCACTATCGCCAATTACTAGGGAATGTCCCTGGAATTACAGTTAACGAGGATATAGACGGAGTAACACATAACTACCCATATTTAGTTATAAGGGTTGATAAAAATGAATGTGGTTTATCCAGAGACGAGGTTTCTGAAAAATTAAAAGAATATAATGTGATTTCACGGAGGTACTTCTACCCGCTTTGTAGCAATTTCCAGTGTTACAGGGATATCCCGTCTGCTTCAGTATCAAGATTACCAGTAGCAAACAAGATCGCTGATATGGTACTTTCCCTTCCGTTGCATGGAAGGATGCCAGTAGAAGATGTGGAAAAAATTTGCGATATTATTAAAGGTATAATGCCATGAAAGATATAGTTATTATAGGTGCTGGCAGCTTTGGTAGGGAAGTAGCACAACTTATAGATGACATAAATATGGATAAAAAAACATGGAACCTATTGGGGTTTATAGATGAAACAGCTCTGAAACATGGAACGATGGTTAATTCTAATATTGTCCTTGGGGGCTTTGACTGGCTTGAAAAGAACGGAGGGGGTAAATTATCTGCAATATGTGCAATAGGAAACCCAAGGGATAAGTATACCGTTATTAACAGAGTAGCAACATATGGTATGAAATTTGCCAACTTGATACATCCTGGTGCCAAAATAAGCAAATTTATGGAGTTTGGGAATGGAAATATCATTTGTAGTAACTCTTTTATATCAGTTAATGTAAAGATCGGAGATCATATATCTATTAATCCAGGCTGTGGAATTGGGCATGATGTGATTTTAGGGGATTACTCTTCATTGTATTGGAATGTAACACTATCTGGAAATGTAAAGGTGGGTGAGGGCTGTGAGATAGGCTCAAAAACAGCTATAATTCCCAAAAGGACTGTTGGTAAATGGAGCATAATAGGTGCTGGTGCAGTTGTAATTGAAGATATACCTGATAATTGTACCGCTGTGGGAGTACCTGCAAAACCTATTAAATTTTTTGAGCCTATAAAAGTATGAGCTTAATATATATTATTACGGAAAGGAACTGATCAAATGAAACCACCATCACTAGATAATAATAGTGCCCGTTTTACAAATACAGTAAAGGAATTAACGAAAAACCTGTTCAGTAAGGGCGATAATGAGGCCAATAATAGTAAAGGCAGCAATAGTATCAAAAGATCAAATCCCCCTTTATTTATAACGTATGTTACCTTTAACCGCTTAGGTCTTACAAAAAGGAATTTGAGTAGGATTTTAGAATCTAAAGAAGACTTCGAAATGCATATCGTTGACAGTAATTCAAGGGATGATTCGTGGGCCTATATCCAGAGCTTAGAGGACCGACGTATTAAATCTAAAACCAGGCTGGATTTGAATCGAGGACCTATTTATCCTTTGAACCTATGTCTCACAAAGAGGAAACCAAACCAGTATTTTATGACTATAGACAGTGATGTATATATAAAAACCGACAACTGGATTTCACGGTTCATGGAGGTTTTTAATGCATTTCCTGAAGTAGGTGTTCTCGGAGTAGTGAGAGATAATCCGTTCCCAAGATATATTCCTCCTATTATACCCAAGATTAATGGCGATATATCCTATCTTCAGTTAAAAAATGGGACTGTTGGTGTCGATATGGATTTTGTACCTGGGCAGATGCAATGTTTGAGACCAGAACTTATTAATGAAATAGGTTATTGGAGCGAGGAAAATGGGTATGGAGATGCCGAACTTTCCCCAAGGGTAAACCATTACACCTCGTTTAAGGTTGGGTATTTGACTACAGTGGAAATTGATATGAAACAGACATTAGGGTGTGGTGAATGCCAGGCTAGAGGACTGTGTAAACTTAGTAAAAGTATAAATACCTGCTTCTCACTAAGTAAAAAATCCAATATGAATGAGTCTTTTGTTACAAAACATGGGTGGAAATATCTCGAAACATTTAGAGAGCTAAAAGAAGGAGAAAGAACTGCATACTGTGCCTCGATACAAGACCCTGAATCCATGAAAGATCATAAATATAACCAGGAATGGGCTAATGAGAATTTTGACTACTATATTCAAAACTCAAACAATTATGGAGATATAGTATGAGGATTTATATCAGCGCATCTTGGAAGAATCGAGCAATTGTTCGAAATCTCGCGGAGACTTTAAGAAAATATAAGTATCAAGTTTTCGATTTTACTGATCCTGATAATAGGAAAATACATGAAACGCCCCCTGAGATCTTTCCTGAAAAATTTGATCCAACCCAGCATGTTTATAGTAAATATCTTGACCGTAAAGAATGGCGGGAGGTTGTCAATGAAAATCGTGAAGAAATAGAAAAGGCTGACCTAATAATTTTACTGCTTCCTTGTGGAATTGATGCTACTGCTGATTGGGCACTAGGAGTAGGTATGGGTAAGCCTTCGATAATAGTTGGACACCCGCACAAAGGTGAAAGAAGTGAGGTACACCTTTGGGCTGATGATATTCTCGATAGCACTGAAGATATAATACCCTGGTTGAAAGCTCATAAACATTTTGAAGCTTCTAAGTAACTGATGGGATATATAAGGAAGTAGCAAGTAGAACAAAATTCCAGTGGCTCCGGCCTTGCCTATGGGGAGTAATCCTGCAGGGGTTACTGGTTTACATATATGTGTCGAAAAATACATGAACTATAGTTAATTTTTATTAGCATACCCTACCTATTCTTATAATAAAAAACTGCAAGCTGTGTACGGTCACGAAGGTGTAGTTTTTCTAATAAAATGCTTATGTAGTTTCGTACAGTACCCTCACTAAGATATAATACTTCAGATATTTCTTTATTACTGAGACCATTAGCAATATGAACCAATAGCTCGGTCTCTTTTTCAGTCAATTCAAAACTAGAAAAGGCTGCTTTGTTATCGCTTTGAATAAGGCTTGGAAGCTTCATCACTATCTCATCACCGAAAACACTTTGGCCCATCTGAACAGCCTTCAAAGCTGGAACAATGCACTCAAAATTTTGCTTCAAAAGATAGCCCTTTGCGCCGATGCGCAGTGACTTAATTATATAGGCATCGTCTGAAAAAGTAGTTAAAAATAGTATTCGTGCATTTGGATAAAGCGTTATTAGAGACTCTCCAGCATCTAAGCCAGTCATTGTATCCATTCGGATATCCATCAGCAAAATATCAGGCTGTAGTAACTCAAACAATTCAATTGCCTGCTTACCGTTGTTTCCAGTACCAACTACAGTTATGTCAGGGTCGGCTTCCAATATAGTTTTCAGAGAAGCGCATACCAGTTTGTCATCATCAATTACTAAAACCTTCATTTAGAAACCTCCAAATATAATCCTCATTTGCCTTTTGGTATAGAAATAAATATTTTAAAGCCATTTTCTATATTAATATGAATAATGCCGTTAAAGGTACGAACCCTATCTGTAATATTAGTTAATCCAATGCCACTATCTGGGTTGTAATCATTAACAAAACCGTTATCTTGAATAATTAGTTGATATAGAGCAGGGTGCTCAAGTAGTGCAACATTAACCTCAGTAGCGTGGGAGTGTTTAATAATATTTGACAACGCTTCCTTGACAATTGCTATGAAGCAATACTTCATTTTTATGGCTACATTATCACCTATATCATAATTCAGGTGAATAGTACAAAAGGTAAATTCAGAGACAAGTCCATTTATATGAGAATATAAATCAATAGCTTCGTCATGCAAATTGTGGACACTATTTCTAATGGAATCCATTGCCTGAGACATGGTATCTTTAACTGCAGAGAGACTTTCCCTAAGCTGATCATCTTTGTTAATAGCCATAATAGCACCGATTTGCAGAAGGTCTCTTGAAAGTAAATGGCCAACATTATCATGAATCTCCATCGCAATTCTGTTTCGTTCATGGAGCGTTGCAACATTAATCTCATAATCCTGCTTTTCCAGTAAATCACTATTTTTCTTTTTTAATAGGAGAGAAAGTTCCTTTGAATTATCTATATATTTTGTAAATTCTAATTTGATTCTATTCAAGTTCTGCGATCGATATTTTATCATATAAGCTAGCATTAAAAGTAGGATTATCATAATCATAAGAGTTCTAGAGTACTGATTAAAATGAGAAACAATAGGTATCAGTACTAATAGAAAAAATAATTGGGACTTAGAGGCAAAAATGTCATAGCAAATTAAGGGTAGGAACACCAAAAACTGAGGTTGCCATTGACACACAAGAATATACGCTAATACAAAAACCAATCTGAAACCTTTTCTGTCAAAATAACTGTTAAGAGCACTCATGATTAATGAGATTATTACGGGGGTCACACTTATACCATATCCTGCATTAGCAACATATAGAGAAAAACAGGCTATAAAAATAATGAGTTTATCAAATAAATCAAACATATTAACCTCAAGGGGCCATCAATATGGCAAAAAATTTTATGGAATTGCTTGTGTTGTTGTGACTAATATAGCAATAATTCAAGGAAATTGCTATTGGCATTTTATAAAAAGAAGTGTCATTAGGAGGACTTTCTTCAAGCTATAGTTTCCATACACTCTATTCTACTATTTTACCAAGTATTCCTATACAACTCAAGTGGTGAAGGGGTAAGAATTTGGGGAGTAGATAGATTTCATCTTGTAGTTTACATAAATTGTTGCAAATTCACGAACTTCTGCACCATAATTTACATAAAATAAACTAAAACAAAATAATCGGAGAGTTTTAGATGGAGAAATATGTAGTTATTATGGCAGGCGGTTCTGGAACAAGGTTATGGCCTCTTTCTAGGAAAATTAGGCCAAAGCAGTTTATTTGTATAGATCAGGGTAGTTGTATGCTAGTACAAACTGTTGAACGTATGTGTGAGATTGTTCCAGCTGATAATTGCTTTATCGTAACAAATAAGAACCTTCAGGACATCACGTGTGATACCGTTAAGGATTTTATACCTTATTCCAATATATTATTAGAGCCAGAAAACAAAAACACTGCTGCATGTATCGCTTTCGCGACCTTGGTATTAAAGGAAAGGTTTGGTGAAGGACTAGTATGTTTTGTGCCATCTGATGGCTACGTAAAAGACCGTAAAGCTTATAGAGATTCAATAGAGCTTGCTTATATTGAAGCAGCGAGAACTAATGATTTAGTTATTATAGGGATAACTCCAACCTATCCTGCTACAGGTTATGGGTATATTCAAGTAGATAATGACATTGATGCTCAAAGAATATCAACAGTATTGAAGTTTATTGAAAAACCCGATTTACAAACTGCACGAAAGCTTGTCGAATCAGGTGACTTTCTGTGGAATGGTGGTATTTTAGTAGGTAGTATGGATGCAATATTAAGTAGTATAAAGACCTTTCTACCTGAGCACGAAAGCAAAATTTCTGAAGCTGTAAGACATACAGACACAGAGGATGGTACCACATATATTGATAATGCATATAATGAAATACAAAATATATCCTTCGATAACGGGGTCCTTGAAAAAAGTGAGGGCATTCATGTAATAACCGGTTTTTTTGATTGGGATGATATAGGTAGTATTGATGCTTTATCAAAAACTTTAAACTCTAATGCTTCAGGAAATACGATACAAGGTAAGCATTTTGGTATTGATACCAGTAACTCAGTGATAATTGGAGAGGATACCCTTATCGCAACAATAGGTATAGATAATATGATAATAGCAAGTACGAAAGATGCCATCCTTATCTGTCCGCGTGATAGAGCTCAGGATATCAAAACTCTTGTCGAAAAGCTTAAAGTTAATGGGCATGGAGACCTTTTGTAATTCGGCTTTTTACCAGTTAAGATTGGTTTATGCCACTTGTAAGTAGGATGAGAGGAGTATAGAAATAATGCTCGAGAATGAAAAGCTAATAGAATTATATAAAGTAATGCAAACTATCAGAAAAGTTGAGCAGAAAATTGAGGACGAATATAGATATGATGAAATAAAAACTCCAATACATCTTTCAATAGGGCAGGAAGCAGTATCTGCAGGGGTATGTATTCATCTTAGGAAAGATGATTATGTATTTGGAACCCACCGAAGTCATGCGCAATATATTGCAAAGGGTGGAGATTTGAAAAAAATGATAGCAGAGCTATATCTACGTAAAACGGGATGCTCTTCTGGTAGAGGAGGATCAATGCATTTAATTGATCCTCAAGTTGGAATACTTGGTTCAACAGCAATTGTTGGAGGAAACATTCCACTGGGAACAGGTGCAGCTCTAGCCTCGATGCTGCAAAAAAACAATAGAGTATCGGCGGTGTTTTTCGGTGATGGAGCTGTAGACGAAGGGACTTTTCATGAAAGCTTGAACTTTGCTTCATTAAAAAAACTGCCCGTAATCTATATATGTGAAAACAATTCATATGCGATAAATTCGCATGAATCCGACCGGCACAAGGTCAACAATATATATAAATGGGCAGAAGGCTATGATATGCCCGGCTATCAAATAGATGGAAATGATGTGCTAAAAGTATCGGAGTTCGCACAAAAGGCTATTTCGAGATGTAGGAAGGGTGAAGGGCCAACACTTATAGAATGTATCACATATAGGTGGAAAGGGCATATAGGCACTGTTAATGATGTCGGAGAAGGCTTAAGGCCAAAAGCTGAATATGATTATTGGATTTCAAAATGTCCAATAAAATGGTATAAAGCTTACCTTCAGGAAATTGGTCTTCTTGATGATAAAATAGATAATGGTATAAATAAAGAAATAGACCAGAGCATTACAGATGCCTTTGAATTTGCCAAAAACTCTCCAAAGCCTATACCTGAAGATTTGTTTGATTTTGTATATTCGATTTAATAGATTTTGTGGCCGCATGACGGCTCTTGGAGGTTAACTATGCCTTGGACATCGATTGAAATAGAAAAACAAGATAAATTTTTTATCAATAATGACTCAGATTCAAGCAGGATAATTTCCTATAAGGATGCTCTATATGAAGCCTTGGACCAATCCATGTCGCTAGACTCAAGAATATTTATAATGGGGGAGGGTGTAGATGATCCTGGAGGTGTATTTGGTACAACTAAAGGCTTGCACGAAAAGTATGGAAGGGATAGGGTATTTGACACCCCAATATCAGAAAATGCTTTAACAGGTATAGCTACAGGAGCAGCCATGGTGGGCCTTAGACCAATATTCGTCCATGCTCGAATGGACTTTCTTGTTGTTTCGTTAGATCAACTAGTGAACCATGCCTCCAAATGGAGTTATATGTTTGGTGGAAAAGTAAACATTCCACTAGTGGTACGTACTATCAGCGCTCGCGGATGGGGGTCGGGAGCACAGCATTCACAGTGCATTCAGGGTATGCTGATGAATGCACCAGGATTAAAAATAGCTATTCCCGCCACACCTTATGATGCCAAGGGATTATTGGTTTCTAGTATCATTGACAATAATCCAGTATTGTTTGTGGAACACAGATGGTTGTATAAAACTATTGGTAACGTTCCAGAGACATTATATTCTATACCGTTCGGAAAGGGTATAGTGAGGCGAAAAGGTACTGATGTGACGATTGTAGCAATATCCTATATGGTAATAGAAGCACTAAAAGCTGCTGAAAAGCTACAGACTGAAAACATATCAGCTGAGGTTATAGACTTAAGGACAATAAAGCCAATAGATGAAACTATTATTTTTGAATCTCTCGCAAAAACAGGAAAACTCTTAATAACCGATACGGGTTCTAAAACTGGTGGAGTTGCCTCAGAGATTTCTGCAATTGTAGCAGAAAAGGCGTTCCATTTATTAAAAGAACCTATCGTCAGAGTCTGCTGCCCAGATGTACCAACACCAGCAAGTGATATTCTAGAAAAGGCTTTTTATCAAGATTCAGAAACAATATACACAAAAGTGATGGAGTTAATGAAACAGAAATAGTAGGAGATGAGCTTAAAGTATTATGGATAAAATTATTGAACAAGATTGCTTAGAATATATAAAGAAAATTGATCTAACACCACTGAAAGATAAAACGGTCTTAATTACTGGTGCTAATGGGCTTATTGGGACTTATTTGATATACCTGCTTCACCTAGCAAATGTAGTAATGGGTATGAGCATAAATATTATAGCTATAAGTAAAAACTTTCCCTGTGAAGCTTTACAAAATATTTTTTCTAATAATTATGAGTTTCACACTTTAGATCTTTATAAAATGGACTATAATGATTTGAACCAAAAAGCAGATTATATTATACATGGAGCGACTTATGCCCAACCAGGAAAATTCCTCCGAAATTATCTAGATACTATTCACCTCAATACATCTACAACAGAAAACCTATTGCAAAAGGCAAAAAAAGATGGAGCCAAGTTTCTCTTCCTTAGCTCGTCTGAAATTTATGGAGAGCCGGATGAAGAAAATATACCTACCGCAGAAGAGTATCCAGGATGCTGCTCACCAGTTAATATTAGATCCATATATTCAGAAGCAAAAAGAATGGGCGAAACGTTATGCTTTACATATAAAAGCTTTGAAGGTGTTGATGCAAAGGTTGCCAGAGTAGCAATGACGTATGGTCCTGGAGTTAAGCTAAATGATGAACGAGTATTAGCACAGTTTCTGAAGCAAGCCCTAAATGAAAAAAAGATTGTTATGCTTGATGATGGAAGCAAAGTTAGAACATTTTGCTATATTGCGGACTGTGCGCTCATGCTGATTAACGTCCTCCTTTATGGTACTGGGTTTGTGTATAATGTAGGGAGCAAAGATAGCATAAGCATAAGAGGTCTAGCAGAGGAAATCTGTTTATTAACTGGAAGTACACTTGCTACAACTGTAGTTGAGGAATGTAAACAGTATCCAGAACAAAATATTAAAGTATCCCCTAAACGTGTGGAACTTGACATAAGGAAAATATGCACTGAATTTAAGCTTGAACAATTTAAACCCTTTAAGGAAGGGCTAGAACGAACAATCCAGTGGAATAGGGAAATATCAAAAATACATATACCAGCCTATGGTAAATAATGATTCAAACTGAGTAATTTGATACAATCGCAAGAATATATTGATGCTCAGTTTTCGAATCATACATACCCATGCTATTATGCGTATATTAGTATATATTAACGTGTGAAGCAATGGGGTGGAGATATATGGGAACAAAGATTTTAGTAATATTTATATTAGTTCTAGCTCTTTGCTTTTGTATTTACATCAGCTGGGATCAACGTGAAAAAGACAAACGAATGTTTGCACATGAAAAAAAGAATGTATCTGTTTTCAATAATTATATTGCATGGGCAGTATACTCTATTGTTATTTTCTTATCCCTTGTTACGATAATAGGATATCAAATTTATGTATTAATGAAAAATATTTATAAAATGTAAATATAAATATTAACATTAACTAATTACAATTAACCCTTCATCGCAAATCCAATCAGCAAATCTGCATAGTCTGCCATAAACAACGGAAGGTTCAAAACATCATCATAAACCACGTAATTATAAACTTTAATTCACACTTCAATTATGGATTACATAAAATAACATGATAACCATTTATAATTGAGGTGATAAGAAACGTGTCAAGTGATAGATTCCTACTTATTAAGGCTTGGAGTAATTCACTTTGGGCTGATATAGACCATGTGCTCGGTCAACTTCTAATAGCTGAGTTAGCAAACAGAATCCCTGTTATTTTTTGGCCTACACACTGTCTGAACAATGGGTTTGTCCAAACAAATGGATTCGAACTATATTTTGAACCTATTTCCAGCTATACAATCTCTAACATAGCAAAACCTGAATACACTTATTATCCCCCTATTTGGGATTCAGACAGCTTACTGGTTGAAGACCAAACTAAAGATACCTGGATGTATCGTAACATAGGTGACATTATAAGCAGTAATGCAAATGTGGTAGTAGGTGATGCATACTATAGTGTGTATGAGCTAATTCCATTTATAAAGAAGAATCACTCAGCATATGGAAGCACTACAGAACAGACATACCATTATCTTTTTAATAAGTATATTAAAGTTAAGCCAGATATAGAAATGGAGATACAAGGCTATTACAATTCATGGCTTAAAAACAATCATCCTATCCTAGCAGTCCATGTACGAAGAGTTGATCAAAACGAAGTAATTGATGCAAGAAATGATAAACAGTCTGAAATTAAATTCTTTACCAAGAAATATCTAAAGCAGCAAGGTAAGACTAAAAAATCCCGTAGATTTTTTGGAAAAGGTAAGATTAAAAAACCTAACGAATTGTATCATTTAGAGATTCGTAAATATATAGAGAAATATAATACTAAGAAGATTTTTTTACTTACAGATAGTGAAGCTACTATTAAAGAATATCAAGAATTATATGGTCCTATGCTATTATTCACCGACTGTAAAAGAATTAAGGCAGACGACACAGTATCACAGATGGAAAATCCAATGATTAAAAGGCGTAGAGGTATAGAAGTAATAAAGGACACCTATATTGCTTCTAGGTGTGATTTTTTTATTGGAAATGACTTTTCTAACCTATCTCATGCAGTAACACACATAAAAGATTGGACGGATAGAAGTGTTAAGCTTTTGTACTGGTTGTATAAAAAGCGTAAATACCCTATTAATGTTAAGCTGATTGTTAAAAATGAAAAAAATAATATATTTAGACGTATCATTAATAAGATTAAAGTGTTTGCAGATAAACACAGGCGGAAATCCAAAAATGGAGGTGACATAGATGCCAAATGACCGATTTCTACTTATAAAATCTTGGGGATGTGGTTTCTGGTCAGATGTAGATCATGTCATGGGACAGTTACTTGCTGCCGAACTTTCCAACAGGACACCGGTGGTCTATTGGGGAACAAACAGCCTATATGCTGAATCCTTTAAAACTAATGCTTTTGAACTTTATTTTGAGCCAGTATCTAATTATTCTATATATGATGTAATCCAGCCTCAATATACCTATTATCCACCAGTATGGAATTTCAATAATATTATGATAGAGGATTTAGATAAGATAACATGGATGCATCGTAACTTAGGCGAGATGATGAGTAGTGATGCAAATGTAGTAGTTAGTGATGTTCATTATTTTATACGACCATTGATTAATTTCATTACTAAAGATCATTGGGCGTATGCAATGACTGCACAACAGATTTACCGTGGTCTTTTTGACAAGTATTTAAAGCTAAAACCAGATATAGAACTAGAAATAAAGGAGTTCTTTGACGAGAAGTTAAAGAATCAAAGACCCTCGCTAGGAGTCCATATTAGGGGTGGCGATAAAGTACGTGAAGTAGAGAATCTAGCACACCTAAACAAGCAATATCATGCTGAAATAGGCAGATATATAAAAAAATATGATATAAAGAAAATTCTTTTGCTAACAGACTGTGAAGAAATTTTAGAAGAATTTTTAAATAAATATGGCTCAAAAGTAATCTTCACCGACTGTAGAAGAGGTGCAAAAAATGCCTTTGATAATGCTCCTCACTTGCAGGATTACACCTTCAAGAGACGAAAGGGTATAGAAATTATTAAAGACACATACTTGGCTTCTAAATGTGATTTCTTTATAGGAAATGGGTATTCAAATGTATCCTATACTGTAAATCGTCTGAAAGATTGGCCACAGGAAAATATGATACTCTTCTTTAGAAATTTGAAGGACGAACTAAAATTGGCTAAAAAACGTTCTAAAAATGTATTGTATAAACGAAAAATTGAGGGAAAAAACCATAGAATAGAGTACCCGGAATTTTACGGAGGTGTTAACACTTATGTCAATTGATAGAGTCCTTCTTATTAAAGCATTAGGAAAGAGTATCTGGGCTGAAGTGGATCATGTTATATGCCAAAGCTTTGCTGCAGAACTAACTAATCGAACTCCAATAGTTTACTGGGGAATAGAGAGTTTGTACAGTGAATCTATACGTACAAATGCATATGAGTTATTTTTCGAACCTATATCACAATATACTGTTCATGATATAGCACGTAAGGAGTATACCTTCTATCCACTGATATGGAGATATGAAAATGTACTGGCTGAGGATAGCGATAGATTAAAAATGGAATATCGTGATTTGAACAGTCTTATGAAAAGTAATGCAAACGTTGTAGTAAGTGATATTTATTATCCATTAAGAGCATTAATACCATGGGTTAAAAAAGAGCATTGGGCATATGGCAAAACTCCATATCAAATATATCGACAGCTTTTTGATAAGTATTTGAAACTGAAACCTGAAATAACAAAGGAAATAAAGAAATTTACAAATTCGAATCCAAATTTTAGAGATGAAAGACCTATTATTGGAGTGCACGCTCGAGGAAATGCAATAACTAACGAAGTTGCTCAGATATATGATCTAAATGAATTCTATAAACCTAATATATGGCAGTTTATTGTTAAATATAATGCAAGACACTTATTCGTAATAACCGATTCAAACAAAATCTTAGGACAATACAAAAAGCTATACGGTAAAAATGATTTACTCCTATATACCGATAGCAAAAAAATGCCCTTCAAAGAACGTATAGCCACTTGCTTGCTGGATTATCCTAATAAAAGACACAAGGGTGTTGAAGTGATAAAGGATACTATTGAGATTATAAAAGATACCTACCTAGCATCGCAATGCGATTTCTTTATAGGTAACGGGTATTCAAACTTATCAAATACAGTAATGCGCCTGCGAGACTGGCCTGAAACAAACATTAAGCTATTATACTAAATACTACTAAGGAGGGAATCACATATGGTTCCCCCCTTCTAGCTTACTTAATATTATAAAGTAAGATGAACTGAAAGTAGGGTGATATTTAAGTGGTCGATAAACAAGCAAAATATTCTGATTATATAAAAAACAGTTATCCGCACATTGAAATATCAAAAATTGAATATAACTTAATAGACGGAATACACAACGATATTGTCATAATTAATGATAAGCATGTATTCAAGTTTGCTAAATATGATTGGAGTGTAGGTTTCTTAGATAATGAGGTTAGCTTTATAAATTTCGTAAAAAGGTATATTACTATGCCCCTACCAAGGATAGAAGCACCTGAAAAAGGGATAGCAACGTATAACTATATTAAGGGTGGTCCTCTTTTTAGAAATAGTCTCCTTTTAATGGACAATAAGAGTCAGGAGATGATAGCAGAACAAATTGGTACATTTCTTAGACAGTTACATTCTATTTCATTTAAAGCAGAAAGTAATAAAAATATATCGATATGTCCAGTTTCTTTATCTAGAGAAGACTGGTTACTACAATACGAAGAAATACAAAAGAAAATTTCCCCATATTGTGATAGCTACACAAAAGAGTATTTAGATCAAATTTTTAAACCATTACTAGAGAATAAGAATTTTTTAGTATTTAAGCCTACCCTCATTCATGGGGATCTAATGCCTTATCATATATTAACAAACAAGGGATCAAGAAGAATAAATGGAATAATAGGGTTTGGTGTATCAGGAATAGGAGACCCAGCCTATGATGTGGGAATTATTCTGGATAACCTAGGTGAGGCCTTTATAAAGAGAATTGCCAGGTATTATAAAAACATACCATTACTTATTGACAGGGCGAGATTCTATGCATATATAAACAATTTTAGCTGGGCTAAAACGATATCTGACATGATCACAACAAGAGATTTTACAAATTTCCGAGTTAAACCGAAAGATAGAGATATAATGCCGATAGGGAGTAGATGGTATTAAAATCTGAAGGAATTTGTTAACACAAACATTGTTAACAAATATTATTTTTAATCATATTATGATATAGATATCTAAACTTATCACTAAATAAAAGGAGAGATTGTAATGTCAATTATTACTCTTATTCAAACCTTCGACGACATATATATTAATTCTGCACAACCCGATACAAACTTTAATAGTTTGCCAGTTTTAAATGTGGGGAAGAATGCAGATGACACTATGGAACGCATACTTATAAAATTTGATTTAAGTTTTATACCCAAAGGTTCAAATATTATATCCTCAAACCTTAATATTGATCTGGATTATGATGCAAGTGAGACTGGTTATGAAACAACTATTACACCGTATGCTATTTCTGATAGCTGGGATGTTTCAACTATAAACTGGAACAATCAGCCGGCGATAAACGATGTAATTACCGGCACATCAGCAAATGTATCTACTAGCGGGGTTTACTCCTGGACCGTAACCGAGCTTGTAAACAAATGGGTCAATGGAGGTCTTGCCAACAATGGTATTTTGCTGAAGACGGAGGAAATAGACGTAGATGAAAATAAAGGCTTTGTCAGCAGCAGTGAGAATGAACCTGAGAAACAGGCACTTAAGCCCATTCTTGTGATACAGTACAATCCTGTTTTACCAACTCCAGTAAGTGTAAATGCAGTTATTGCAGGCAACGGTGTAGCTACCGAGCATGAAACGGTTACTACCAGTGATGTATACCAGACTACAGCAATAAGAAATACTTCTCAAAAGACCAGTGTTAGTTTCTTTGTAAATAATCTGACCTCAAACATTGCTGATGTGGGAGTAGAAGTAAGTACAGATGGAGAAAATTTCCTTAGGGAGTCCAACAACTCAATTTCACAAGGAATACAAATATTTATACCCTCCTACTATGCAACGTATACACGTATATACTATAAATCCAAAACACCGGGGAATTTTACAAACTTGATCATTGACTATGTGGCTCAAGCATAAATTAACACTTTATGATTATTACGGTTATAAAATTAAATGTAAATCCATGGAGGTAAATAGAGAATAAATTTATCTCCATGGAATATATATTATATATGAAAGCTAATGTAGGAGTGGGTTAAATGAATTATACCCCTGAGGAGTTAAAAGGCATATGTCTTAAAAGATCAATTTTTGATGGCTACTGCAAAAAACAAGTCGATAACTTACTGGCTTTAATACATGAGGATTACACAAGACTTGTTAAAGATAATGAAGTTATGGAGAGTAAAATATCGGTATTGAATGAAACACTTAAGCATTATAAGATTCTCGAAGAATCGCTGCAGCATTCAATACTTGTTGCACAACATACTAGTGAACAAATAAAAGTAAATGCATGTGAAAAAGCACAACTAATTACTAATGAGGCAGAGATGAATGCTCAAAAACTTATTTCTGCTGCAAATCTAGAAGTAATAAAAACCAGAGGTAAATATGAAGAAGTAAAGTCAGAATTATTTACCTTCAAAACAAAATCAGAGGCGTTAATACTGGCACAATTGGAAGCTTTAAAACAGATGTTTACAGAATAACTTATAAAAAAGAACGTATAATGGAGGCAGTCCTGTTAAGAAGGCTGCCTCCTATTTTTAAATTTACCTGATTCAAAGACTTAGATAAATTTTATCCATAATATGTCCATAAAAGATACTTAATACGGCTAGGAAATAACATGTTCTAGGTAGTATTTATATTCCCTTCTAAGGCCTTCTTCCATGTTGATTTTAGGCCTCCACCCGGTTTCTTTTATTTTTGAATTATGCAATACTCTTCTAGCTGTCCCATCAGGTTTGCTTGTATCAAAGATAATATCACCGCTATAACCTATTACCTTCTTGATAAGTATAGCTAGTTCATTTATGCTTATTTCATTTTCTGAGCCTATATTAACAAAATCGCTCCCATCATAAGTTTGCATTATGCTTAGACAGGCTTCTGCAAGGTCATCTACATACAAGAACTCCCTTAAAGGAGTACCGGTTCCCCATAATTCTACTATGGGGATATTTTCAAGTTTAGCTTTGTGTAACTTTATAATTATTGAAGGAATAACATGTGAGTTATATTCATTAAATGTATCATTAATTCCATATAGACTAGCAGGCATTACACAAATATATTTTGTTCTATATTGCTTATTATAGGATTGACACATCTTAATACCAGAAATTTTTGCTAGTGCGTAGGCCTCATTTGTTGGCTCCAATAAACCTGTAAGTAGATACTCTTCTTTTATAGGTTGCGGACAGGTTTTAGGATAAATACAGGAACTGCCGAGAAGCATTAGTTTTTTTACCTCGTTTTTATGAGCACTTTTTATGACATTACATTCTATCAATAGGTTTTCAGTTATAAAATCTGCAGGATATGAGTTGTTTGCATGTATGCCTCCCACCCTCGCCGCAGCTAGAAATACATAATCTGGTTTTTGTTCTTCAAAAAACTCCGCCGTTGCTGCTTGATTTGCTAAATCAAGCTCGGCGTGTGATCTATAAATAATATTATTGTACCCATTATTCTGAAGGCATCTGACAATTGCAGATCCTACCATTCCGTTATGTCCTGCCACATAAATTTTACTCTCCCTATCCATATTTCCAACTCCCCCGAAAATTAGTGCTGTAAGCTTAGTTGCTCCTTTTAATGTCGTTATCTATCATCATCTTAACCAGTTGCTCAAAAGATACCTTTTGTACCCAGTTCAACTGGGCTTTTGCTTTAGCTGGATCACCCAATAATAAATCAACCTCAGTTGGTCTAAAAAATTTACTACTAATATTTATTAGTTCTCTTCCATTAGCGCTGTCAAAGCCCTTTTCATTTTGGCCCGAGCCTTCCCATTGCAGAGTAATTCCAGCATACTTAAAAGCAAGCTCGCAAAACTCCCTTACAGTATGAGTTTCTCCAGTTGCGATAACATAGTCCTCTGGTTTCTGCTGCTTAAGCATGAGCCACATAGCTTCTACATAATCCCCAGCAAAGCCCCAATCTCTTTTGGCATCTAGGTTTCCTAAATAGAGCTTTTCTTGCTTTCCACTTAAAATATCGGCAATACCTCTTGTTATTTTCCTTGTTACAAACGTTTCACCCCGTCTTGGAGATTCGTGATTAAACAGAATGCCATTACAAGCGAATATATTGTAGGCTTCTCTGTAATTAACAGTTATCCAGTAGGCATAAATCTTTGATACAGAATAAGGACTTCTTGGATAAAAGGGTGTATTCTCATTTTGAGGTGTTTCTTTAACATTACCAAACAATTCACTTGAAGAGGCTTGATAAAATTTAATTCCAGTATCTACTTCCTTGATACTCTCCAAAAGTCTGACTGTACCTAGTGCATTGATATCAGAGGTATATTCCGGTACATCAAAGGACACTTTTACATGGCTTTGTGCTCCTAGATTGTATACTTCGTTAGGCTCAATCCTATAAATTAATTTACTGAGACTACCCGCATCAGATAAGTCACCAAAATGCAAAAATATGTTTGGATTTTCTGCATCAGTACCTTCAACTAAATGGTCTATCCTCTGAGTATTTAATGAGCTGCTTCTTCTAACTATTCCATGTACTTCATATCCTTTATTTATTAAAAACTCTGCCAGGTATGACCCATCTTGACCTGTTATACCTGTAATTAAAGCTTTTTTCATGCACAGAACCCCTTTTTAGTAAAATATATTATTAAAAGTTCTTGGCCTCAGAGGGAGTATAAACTACTCTTAACCCAATAACTCTGATAACATAATATGTTTCCAAATATATTTATGGAACTCCAGCACATCTAAAAGTTTATATATTTACTATCGGGTTATGGAGATTTAAAGCAGGTAAATTTACAAATTGTTATGTTAATTTAGTTTGTTGTAAAATTTCCCCTCTGTTAGCATTTCTTCGAATAGTTTCTTATTATTTAACACACTAGGATCTGTCGGTCTGTACTTGGCAGCAACTTCATTATGTTCATAGGCTTTTTGGTAGTCGCCCATATTATAGTAACAAACACAGAGTTGTAAATGGGGGTACCAGGTATAATCTGCGATATAAATAAAGCTCCAACGGTCAGGATCAGGAACTTGCTGTGTCGCCAGCTCATACCAGAAGGTAGCTGTTTTATAATCCTTCTTTCGATGAAAATTATAACCAATACGACCACATGCTTCAGCTCTAGGGGATGAAAATTGGAAAGATTGAAACAACGAGGACAACTCATTATTTGAGTCTTCAAGATAGCGATAGCAGTCTGCTTTATACATACAGGCAAATATCTTGTCTTCTACCCAACCTGCTTTTTGGGAGATACAATTGCTGTAGCTTTCAATTGCTTCTTTGTAACGTCCGTTTTCTCTTAATTCATTTCCATAATAGAAGTAGTCTCTGGGAGAAAAGGTATCTCCTCGAGATATTTTACTTTCAAAAATAGACACAGTGCGGCCAACCGCATGACGTATTTTTTTGTGGGTAACAGAGATATCAGCATTGATAATTTTCCCTATAATATCTATATAGTTATGGCAATCTCCATACCATTGGTAATTCTTTTCCCTTTTTACAAGTCGATTGCGGCGGTATCTTAAGGTGACATTCCCGAACTCATCTGTACCAGCATCATAATACATTGAAACAGAATCTATAGAAGGATCAAGGGTTCTTTTCAATTCTTTCAATTTAATTTGATCTGCCTCTAATAGAATATCATCGGCATCTAGATATAAAATGTAATCTTTCGTTGCATACTTATAAGACTCATTTCTAGCTGCAGCAAAACTATTTGTCCATTTATAATCAAAAACACGATCGGTATATTGCAACGCAATTTCTTTTGTTCGATCTGTTGAGCCAGTATCTACAATGTTAATTTCCTCCACAAGGTCTTTTACTGTGTCTATACATCTGGCAAGGGTTTCCTCCTCGTTTTTTACAATCATACAAAGACTAATGGTAATCATTTTTAAAGTCCTTTCCTTACTACTAATAAAAATAAATTTATTTATTCAGAGTACACAAATAAAGTGTTTATTGATTGGGATAGATACGGAACGATAAAGTTGTTATACATAAGTAGATAGTAGGATACTCTGGGAGTATCCTACTATACAAAATATCAAGTTATGGGAAAACGATAACATTAATATCTCTATTGTTAGCAATGGCCGAAGAAGAGTTTGTTGCTGTTGTTACAAAGACACGTACGGAATAGGTGCTTGTTGCTGTTGCTATAGGAGTATCCACTTGAGTACTTGCTAACGGGAATCTTTGTGTTCCAGATTGCGCTTGCGCCCTTAGAAATATCCTAGTATCGATTAACGTACTATCTCTATACAATCTGACATGGAAGTCGAATTCCCAGTTCGCTGTGGTAACAACTTCTACAGAGAGTGCGTAATCGATTTTTAATTCTTCCCCAGCTATGACAGGTATAGCTACAGATACTACTGTAACCTCAGTAGCTACAGGTAAAATGGAAATTGAGCCAGGTATTTCATTAAAAAATAGGGTTGGTACACCTGCAGTTGGACCAGCAGGACCAGTTGCGCCAGTAGCACCAGCGGGGCCGGTAGCACCAGTTGCGCCAGCGGGACCAGTAGCACCGGTTGCACCAGTTGTGCCAGTAACACCAGTAGCACCAGCGGGACCAGTAGCACCAGTTACACCAGTAGCACCAGCTACACCAGCAGGGCCAGTTGCACCAGTAGCGCCCGCTTCGCCAGTAACACCAGTTGCACCAGCGGGGCCAGTAGCACCAGTTGAACCGGTTGCACCAGCGGGACCAGTTGCACCAGTTGCGCCAGTAACACCAGCGGGGCCAGTTGCACCAGTTGTGCCAGTTGCGCCAGTAGCACCAGTTACGCCAGTTTCACCAGCGGGACCAGTTGCGCCAGTAACGCCAGCGGGACCAGTAGCACCAGTTACACCAGCAGGGCCAGTAGCACCGGTTGCACCAGTAGGGCCGGTAGCACCAGCTGCGCCAGTAACACCAGCGGAACCAGTAGCACCAGTTGCGCCAGCGGAGCCAGTAGCACCAGTTACGCCAG